>Ga0210057_1004942_pt1 | contig 17364 bp, 9 predicted proteins | sample CryGeyCG2114_010_2_FD_183968 | JGI IMG/M metagenome (GOLD analysis project Ga0210057, IMG submission 183968) | Groundwater microbial communities from aquifer - Crystal Geyser CG10_big_fil_rev_8/21/14_0.10 (SPAdes) (version 2) | ecosystem: Environmental > Aquatic > Deep subsurface > Groundwater ...
TTTATAATGTCCAGCGGCTTTCTCCATTCTTTCATTATGTTGCTCAAAAAAATACTACATTCGTCATGACATTTGATGAATTTTTGAAAACTCCATTTGCGTATGTTCATAATTTTAGATATGTTCCATTATATATCGCGTGGGAGTCGGGATGGTTTATTGTTCCCATAAGTATAATTGGATTATATTTTCTTTATAAAAAGGAGTCTCTCACTGCTTTATATCTTTCAATGTTCATTCTTCTTCCTTATATTGCAATTTCATTTTTTGCAAAAATTCTCTTTCCACGATACGTCTTGTTTTATGGATCGATCCTTGTTATCACCGCAACGTACTTTTTTATAACTCTCAAATCACGACTCAAAGCGGGAATCATTCTCAGCCTTCTCTTGATTTCGATGAGTATATGTAACTACCCACTTCTTTTTGATCCGGAACGTGCAAGTCTTCCCCCTGTTGATCGGGGACAGTATGTTACGGGAGTCACTGCGGTTTGGGGAGCAGGTGATCTGATGAATCTCATGCGTGAAAAGTCACAAACTCGAGAGGTGCTCATTCTTGCAGAGGGCGACTTTGGACTCGTTGCAGATGTTTTGAAAGTATACAAGCGTGAAGATGACAAAATTGAAATTCGTGGATTATGGCCACTTGATGAGAGGCATCTGCTGGAATATCAACCTGAACTTCTTGAAAAACAAGTTTTTGTAGTATTTTCACATCGTCAAGAATTCCCTGAAAGTTGGCCGATCAAATTTACACAAAAATATGACAAGCCAGAGGGAGAAAAATCTTTGTTTTTATATGAGCTTTTGCCCGTTGACACAGAATTTTCAATAATTTCAAAAAAATAATCTCACACAATGTTATGGCCGCTTCAAAATCAATGATTTCCAAATTTTTTTGGGCCATCCTCATCGTGAGTGTGCTCATCATTGCGCGAGAACTTAATCCATTTGACAGCTCAATGTTTATCGGACACGATGAGACACAAGCAGCGCGTGTCCTTGAATTTAGTTTTAACATACAAAAGGGAATAATCCCTCCGCGAATTGCTCCTCATTTTTCATTCAATCTCGGGTATCCGATTTTCAATTATTATGCTCCAACTGCATATTGGATTACTTCTTTTATTCATCTTGCGGGAATCGGTGTTGCCCAATCTCTTGAACTGAGTTTTATTTTAGCGCTTGGAATCGGTGGTATTGGAATGTATTTATTTCTTAACAAATATTTTGACAAGTATGCGGGTCTTATTGGAGCACTTGCCTACATAAGCTCACCATTTATCGCAACTGAGATATTTGTTCGGAGCAATGTGGCTGAAATGTGGTTTTTTGCCTTGTTTCCATTGACCCTTTATTTACTATCTACCGTCAACAATCGTCGTTTATTTCTCACGGCAATTATCCTTTCATTTTTATTAACTTCTCATAATATTCTCTCTCTCGTGGTAATACCAATACTTATACTCTATGCATTCATTCTCAAAGAAAGAAAAGCATGGTACGCCATTCTTGGCGGAATTGCTTTGAGTTTGTATTTTTGGCTACCTGCACTTCTTGAGCTTTCTCAAGTACATGCTCAAAATGTTGCTGCTCTTACCAAATATACTGATCATTTTTTATGTCCCCGACAACTATGGAGTTCTCCTTGGGGATTTGGAGGATCAATTCCAGGATGCATCAGCGATGGTATGTCTTTCATGATTGGAAAAGCACAGATTATGTTGTCTGCTGCGGGAGTCTTTCTTTTTATGGTTCATTTCAATAAGTCAAAATTAATAATAAGAAATTTATTAGGCTTACTTGTCGGGTTAATTTTTATTGGAAGTATTTTATTAACGACAAGTTACTCAGCAATAATTTGGGAAATATTCAAACCCATCCTATCTTTGTTTCAATTTCCCTGGAGGTTTTTGCTTTTCGTGATTTTTGGGGCATCATTTTTTACCGCATATTTTGTATTTACCCTTCCACGAATGCTGAAAATTGTTTCTTTTTCATTTCTGATATTTGCCCTGCTATTTATGAATAGTAAATTTTTCGTTGCAAATTCCGTTCCTCTTTCAACATTTTCCAAACAATACACCTCAAATAAATACATTGAGGAGTCTGCTGCATACAAGGTAAGTGAGTATCTTCCGATCTCAGCAAACTACAATCTGTGGAAATCTATTGAAAAGACTGACACGAAGAAATATGGATTTGAAACTATCATTGACAATCCATTTCATAGATCAATCTCAACTAATTCAATAGAGAAAATACTACTCAATATTCATTCCGCCCCTTATTGGAAAATATCAGTCGATGACACTGAATATTATCCTGATAGTTTTGACGTACTTGGACGACCAGTCATCAACCTTCAGCCAAGCATTGATCATACTATTGATATAGTTTATCGCCAAACACCAATTCAACAAATTGGAAATATTATGACCATATTGACGGGTATAATACTCCTACTCTACTCGTATCAAGATTTATTATGGAAGAAAAACACAAAACATTAAAAAAAAACTCCATCATCAGCCTGATGAGTCTTTTTTTTCAAAGTGGATACTCTGCTATTCTTGGGCTCGTGGCAAATCTCGTGCTCACTATTGTTCTGGCACCTGAAGTATTTGGAATATATATTCTCACACTTTCAATCATTTCCTTTCTGAACTATTTTTCTGATATTGGACTTGCTGCATCTCTCGTACAAAAAGATTCAGTTTCAAATGACGATTTGCGTACCACATTTACCGTTCAACAACTGCTGATAATCACGCTTATCACCATTGGTTTTCTGCTCACACCTATAGTTCGATCTTTTTATGAACTTCCCTCTGAAGCAATATATTTATACTGGGCACTCTTAGTATCATTTTTCTTTTCATCGTTGAAAACAATTCCATCAATCAAGCTTGAACGAAAAGTGCAGTTTCAAAAGATTGTTTTAGTACAAATTGTAGAAAATACCGTATTTTATATTACCGTATCGGTACTTGCATTGTTAGGATTTGGACTGATGAGCTTTATGTATGCAGTACTTATTCGTTCGATCATAGGAACAATTCTTATCTATTATTTGTCTTTTTGGCTTCCCCAGATTGGCATTTCCACAAAAAGTCTCAAAAAGCTCTTGTCGTTTGGCGTTCCATTCCAAACAAATACCCTTCTTGCATTGGTTAAGGATGATCTTATCTTACTATTTCTTGGAAAAGCATTGGGACTTGAAGCACTTGGATATATCGGTTGGGCAAAACGATGGGCTGAATCTCCCATAAGAATGATCATGGATAATGTAAACAGGATATTATTCCCGATTTTTTCACGAATGCAGACAGAAAAAGAACGCATGTCGCAACTTCTTGAAAAAGTTATAAGATATCAAACGCTGATTCTTGCTCCTGCATTTGTTGGAATGATACTTCTCATGGATCGCTTTGTGGACCTGGTCCCGAAGTATAGTAAATGGGAACCAGCGCTACCGATTTTTTACTTAATTATCATATCCGCTTTTTTCTCATCATTTTCAAGTCCCTTTACAAACCTTTTCAATTCATTGGGAAAAGTCAAAACGACATTCAAATTTATGTTGTATTGGACCGCAATGTCATGGATACTGATTCCAATTCTTACTTCAATGTATGGAATGATTGGATTTCCCATTGCGCTTATCATATTGTCATTAACATTCGTAGTAATAATAATGGTTGCTAAAAAATATGTTGTATTTTCATTTATAAAGCAGATTTATCCAGGAATTCTGTCAAGTATTGCTATGGGGATTGTGGTGTACCTCACTCTACTCCTAGAGACTTCTTGGGTTCAGTTTGTATTATCAATCATTGCTGGTGCAGCCTCTTATACCCTTATATTGTATCTTGCGTTCAAGATCAATATAATGAATGAAGTTACATCCTTTTTCAAATATGACTGATATATCTGTGCTCATCGTAGCTAAAAAAGATACAGAACACTTGATACAAACAATTAATTCTGTTGTCAATTGGACAAAAGAGGTAATTATTATTGATATTGGCATTTCAAAGGAAATGCTTTCTGAAATAAAGAATACTAAGGCTACAATCATTACCCACGATGGAACAGTAACTTACGCAGATCAGATCAGAAATAAAATCACGAAGTATGCTTCATCTTCATATGTTTTTTTCTTGGATCCAGATGAAGTCGTACCAAATGACCTCCAAAAATATATTCAAGATAATTATCTAAAATATGATGCACTTTCCTTACCGAGGAAAAATATCATATTTGAAAAATGGATTCAACACGCTCGTTGGTGGCCAGATCATCAACTGAGACTGTATAAAAAAAATATAGGAACTTGGGAGCCAGAAATACATTCAAAACCAGTAGTCAATGGTACCATTCACCAAGTTGAACCCAAAGAGGAACTTGCGCTTATTCACTACAACTACAAAAACCTCGATCACTATATTGAAAAAATGACACGATATGCAAAGGCAGAGTCAGATGATTATCTAAAAGGGGGGAATACATTTACTCTCTCCATAGCGTTATCAAAAGGTACGCAAGAATTTATTAGTCGATATTTTGCGGGGGATGGATATAAAGATGGTATGCACGGATTTGTTCTTTCTTTCATGCAGCTTATGTATTATCCATTAGTATATTTTTATTATTGGGAAGGAATAAAATATGAAAAACATTCTCAAACAGATTTGATTGCGGCATCATTAAATCATTTTAAAGATATATTATTGCAATCAAATCACTGGATCATAACAAAAAAACTTAACCCCTCAATTTCACGAATCAAACAAAAAATTTTGAGCATGATTTTAAAGTAATCTTATCGCGTTGTCTTCAAGACTTCTTCTTTTGACTCTGAAAATAGGGAAATACAAATCTTGTGTAAATAAATACACCCATTACTGTTATTAATATGCTCAATATCCATGAAAGCCATACATTAGTGAGAATTGGATCTGCTCGCAGAGTTGCCTCAGGGATCATATATCTCCACACTGAAAATAGATTTATTCCATAGACAATATTTACTATCAAAAACATTCTGAGATATTTTGTTTTCAGACCAACGTACACTGCCATTAAAGGAAAGAATGCAAATAAATATCGTTCATGCATTGAGGGAAGAAAGAGAAAATAAATAATTGAAAGGGCTGAGAATGCCCCAAAAATAGCAAGGGATGATAATTGTTTCTTTCTTTGATTATAAATGATGATTACGAGTGGTAAGAGAAATAATCCATACAACAAATATCCCCAAAAATTGTAAGAGGCAAAAATAAACGTGTCGGTCGCCGGAATCGTTGGAATGAAGAGTTTTGGTCTCAAAATAATCCACCAAAAATTGTAAGTATTAGTGGTCACATTATCGAGCACATTCATGCTATTTTTTGAGAGAAATTGAATGAGCCATGTAAACGGCGATTTTGATATTGGCAGAAGGAATAACATCATTGCGCCAAGAGTGAAAAGCGAATTAATAATAAGTTTTTTCGTTTTGATATGAAAGAGGAGTATTACCGCGTATAAAGGAAATAACGGAAGTAATGAAAGCTTAACGAATAATGATAATGACGCAGCTAGCATAGATAACAAATATTTTTTATTCGTTAGAAAATATAGTGCTCCAACAAAAAACATGGTGGGAACAGAGTCGACTTGTCCCCAAACGGCACTATTGTAAATTGATATTGGATTAAATAAATAGAGAGAAGCTATAAACAATGCATTTTTTTTCTTAGCTTTTATAATCAATAAATAAATGAACAATCCAATTATCACGTCTGCAATTGCTGGAGGTAATCTTAAAAACATATTTGCAAATGACCCATCATTCATCCAAAGCAATGTTCCTGGTGGTCTTTGCAAAATAGCATTAATTCCTTTGCTTGCTTGCATATGAATATAATAGGAAGTCCCAAAGATATAGGTTGCTCCTGGAGGGAGATTGTTTACCGAACCTACATCTGATATATGCTCTTTGTTGTATGTATCAGCAAAACCATATAAAAATGAAATGCGACCCCAATCTCTTTGGAGATACGAATCATTGTGCTCATACAGCGAAGGGCTTGTAAATATGATCAGAACAACTCGTACTAAGAAAGCTATCAACAATATAATAAATAGCTTGTTTTTCACAAATTTCATAACGAATTTCATTATACTTCAACAAACGATTAAATATAAATCGCTCTTCTCCATTTGATTGATCATATCTTTGACCGTGGAAAATATCGTATCTTTTTGATGCAAAATTATTGATATACTTGAGTAATAATTAAATTCAAATATTCATTTTTCCATTTCTTACGTAATGAAGCTCATTACCTTTCTTAATAAATACAAATTATTAATCTCTATTATCAGCCTTGGTGTTGGTATCCGTCTTTTTTTTGCTTTTTCCTTCAATCATATCTTTGATTATTTTAATATATTAGTTCTCTCGAAATCCGTTGCAGATACCAATAGCTTACTTGAAGGTTGGTTTGTTCTGAAGAATGCCATCCGGCATGAATCTCAACTTTTTGGAATAATATATTATCAAGTTATTGCAGGATGGCTTCATTTTTTGGATGTAATTAAAATTATAGATCTTGGATTCATTTTTGATACCAAACCTTACGATCCTGAAACTCCCTACATGAGTGGTTTTGGTCAATGGGGACCACTTCATTATCAGGTGACCGCAATCAAACTCATTCAATTTTTATATGAAGGAATATTTTTATTCTTTTTCTTATCAACAATTCGACTAATAAAAAAGCATTCTTACAATGCACTTATCATTGGTGCGCTCTTTTGGGCTCTCAATCCATTTATGATCTATGCGACATATGTGCCGTTTCAGTCGGATCTTGCCATGACAACATTTCTTCTTGGTGGCGTGTATTTTGGAATTAAAATTTTAAGTAATAACAAAAAAAATATAACATCAAAGGAAATGGTTCTTATGAGCGCGTGTTTTGCATTAGGAGCGATCATAAAACAAGTTCCCATTTTATTTATCATCCCATTTCTCATAATTCTGACTCCATCAATTAAATCATTTTTCCTCAATTCAGCACTATTTGCAGTATTTTATTACGTCATTTCTCAGCCTTTTGCAAATGATTCAACGCTGATGAAAACATTTTTTCTTGCTTCAGAAGAGTCAACAGCACTCTTTAATTTTACGCTCAACAATGCATCATTTATGATTATGATATATGTATTAGCACTCATTCTTATTTTTGTAAACAGAGCAATCATTCGAAAAAATCCATTCAACTTACTTCGCATATCAGTAATACTTCTTTCAATCACATATATCTCAGAAGATATACCTTTTCTCTATGCCCAGTTTAATATTTGGATTATGCCATTCCTCATACTTATGGCATTTATTGATCCGATATTTGCCGTTTTCTTATTGGTACCGATTATTGGATTCTATCGGAGAATCATCATAGACAATGGTACAATGACCGGCTCTATGATGCTGACGTATGGAGCGGCACTAAGTAATATTCCCTCATTTGATAGCATCATCACCTCAATCCTTCAACCAGTGTTAATTCATCGATTTATTAATTCTTTCTTTATTCTTGGACATTCGCTTATTATCTACTACAGTATTAAATACTGGAACCAATCGAAAGCGTTCGTCAAGCAGTTACCACTCATCTCTGTTCCAATCATACTTGCATCGATTTATATTTGTTTTTTTAGTTTTGATTTTATTGTTCGGTCAAATCTCGCGAAGGTCACCATTTTCAAATATTTTGATACCCATGAACAACTTCTCTCACAATCTCCGATAACTTTTGTGATTCAGAACAAATACCAGAGATCAATTACTGGTATTGAGGTTGCTTTGATGAGAAAAAGTATTCAAAAAAGTGATTTTGTTATTCTTGAGGCTTTTGATGAGGAGGGATCAATTCTAGTCCACAAGGAAGTAAACGATTATACCATTCCAAATGGCTTTGGTGAATTTTATATACCATTTGGTAAAAAGGTAACAAATAAAAGAATCACAATTCAAATTTCAAAAAAATATGGGCAAAATCAAATACTTATTCAACAGGCAGATACTTCAAATTATGAAAGCAGTCAAGAGAGATATTATGGACACTATGACTCATTTTATGACTCAAAGCCCGTTTCTATATCATTCCCAAATGGAATGTATAAAGTAAATGTATTAGGGACATATTCTCTTGAAGATATGTTTCTGAATGTAAAGAATCACTTTAATCAACGCCCTTCCTTTTATTATGTATATTTCAGCCTTAGTGTGATAACGCTCCTTGGTGGAGGAGTTGTATCAGGAATACTGTTGTATAAAAATCGTAAACTTTTCCATGAACATTTTTAATGACACCCTTTCATATCTCACTAAAAACAAATGGCTTCTCTTTATCATTATTCCTGCGGTAATTCTTACTCTTCTTCCTTTTGTTTTTGATGGGCAAAATGGTTGTGTTCAGAATGTATGTGGTTTTATTATCGGGACCAATTATCGAGATGGAATCTGGTTTCAAGCTGTCGCAGCAACATCATTTAAGACATTCCCCTTTCAAATGCCCAATTTTGCTGGTGAAGTCTTGCGAGGATATCACTATCTTCCAAATCTAGCAGCATACCTATTGTCAATTATCGGTATACCGATAGCAGTAACTTACTACAAACTAGTTCCCATTTTTTACTTTACTTTATTGACAATTTTCATTATTCAGCTCGGTAAGAAAATTATCAATAAACCGTTTTTCGTTGGAATGCTGTTATTCTTCACATATTTTGGGATGCATTTGTCACTGATAACATCACTCTATCATTTTGGAAAAATCAAAAATCAAGTACTGATCAATACGTTTCAAGCAACACGTATTCTTGAAAGTCCCCATACTGCAATTGCACTTCTCATTATGTTTGGAGTTCTTATTATCCTTTATCAGAAGAAGCTCGAAATGAAACATCGAATTCTCATAAGCATATTGATTTTTCTTTCATTTGGAATCAAGTTCTATGTGGCTTTTTCCATTATGACCATTCTCTTTGTTTTCGAGGTTCTTCATCTTATTCAATCAAAAAAACTAAAACCTTTTATTTTGCATAATCTACTTTATGGTGTCAGTGCCCTTATTGCAATAATTCTCTTTTATGATCCTTTTGCAGGTTCAGGGACAATATTTATCTTTTCGCCTTTTTCAACGGTTCATCATCTGATCGAGAGCCCAGATTTATTCTATTCTGAGAAAATGGTGCTTGCCCGATATTATCTGTACGAACACGGATGGTCGCCACGACTTTTGATGATTGAGCTTTTTTCTGCATTCTTATTTATGGTCTTTTATTTTGGAACACGGATTATTGGACTTCTTGAGATGGTGCATCAAATTTTCAAAAGAAAAATGAATATAGTTGAAATAACAGTTACCTTTTCAGTGGTCATATCAACAATTATTTCAGTCATGTTTATCCAAAAGGGAGATTGGTTTAACCCTATTCAATTTGCAGTACCAGCTGCATTTCTTATGAATATTTTTGCAGCAAAATTATTATTTAACATAATTAACAAAAATAAACTGATTGGCTCTTCACTTCTTCTCATCGTGGTATTAATCACATTTCCTGCTAATCTCTTTAACTTGACGTATCTCACTAATTCTGGACGATTTGTTATTCCACAAGAAGAGATGGATGCACTTAATTTTCTTAAAAACCAACCTGATGGCATTATTTATGCACCGCTTGACGAAAATGACATGGCATATGTATCGGCTATGACCGGAAAACAAACATATGTGAATTTTGTAAGCGTACTAGAAAATTCTGGAATTAAACATCAAGATCGATTAGATAGGATCAATGATACGTTGGACTTCAGTAAAATGGATATTAAGTATTTTTACCTTCCAATCGATAATGAACTGTCAAAGAAAATTATGTCAACATTTCCTCAAGCTCATTTAACTAAAATTTATTCAAATAACTCAGTTATTATTTATCAACAATGATACATTCAGACAAATCAATACTAAGGATTGTGAAGCATAATTATTTGTTTCTTCTTGTTTTTATTCTAATTGTTGCTTTACGCTTTGTTTGGTTGGATAGATTTCCTCCCGGAATGCAACATGATGAGGTTGAATATGCCCTCAGTAGTAAGACTTATGAGCTTTTTGGGACTGATCTATCAGGCTCATCTTTTCCTTTGTCATTATTCAAAACAAATACTCTCGGAAGAATCAGCCCGATTCCTCCATTAGTTCTTGCTCCTCTATGGAAAATAATTCCTTTAACTATGCAAACCATCAGAATTATGTACGTCTCATTAAATATCCTTACATCCTTGGCATTCGGATGGTTTCTATTGACGTTGTTTAAAAATAAAAAAATTGTCTTCTTAGGAATAATCTTATTTCTGTTAAATCCCTGGAGCTTATTTCTTTCCCGTCTCGCAATAGACGTAGCATTTTCTCTCTTATTTTATTTAGTTGGTATTACATTTCTCCTTCAGACATACAAACATAAATACTTCCTTTCGTTTGTATTTTTCATGCTTGGATTTTTTTCATATAATGGTGCGAAGCTTCTTCTATTTCCTATCGTAAGCATAATTTTACTTTATGAATTTTATTCATCTGGATGCAAGAAAAAAAATATCGTGAGTAGTTTAAAATATTTAATTTTAATTTTCGGAGTTATTGTTTCATTTGTACTTGTAAGCAAAGCGCTTCCTAATTCAATTTTAAATTCAAGATCAAATGAAATTGTATTTTTAAATAATGATTTTCTTTCTCAAAATGTAGACCAACTTCGAAATCAAATTGTGCATACACCCTTTACAAACATTGTTGTAAATAAAATTACCTTCACGATACGATTTTTTGTCCAAAATTATTTTTTGGCTTTTTCTCCTCAACAACTTTTTTTTGTCGGTGAATTTTTCAGATACCATGGTTATTTTTATTTACTGGATTTACCTTTTCTTCTATTGGGTGTTCTGTTTTTATATAAAACAGATAAAAAAATATCTTTATTATTAATAATAATTGCCCTTTTATCTCCAATTGCAACAGCCAGTAGCTTAAGCGGTATTTCAATATTAAATAGATCTTTTTTACTTCTCCCCATATTTCTTGCTTGGATAGCCTATGGTATACATTATTCATACCAACTGTTAATTCGAAACATATCCAAAACTCTTGCAACAGTATTACTTGGAATTCCGTATTTATTTTTATTTTCGAACTTACTCTTTACTTATTTCATTCAACTTCCCATTCACGAGCATGGATTCTATCAAGTTAGCAGCCGTGTGCTTGCTAAATACCTCTTACTTGAAAAAGATCATGCTAAAAAAATTATTGTGACATCAAATGAACCACGCCAAATCTATCTTGAGTCAATATTTTTTTCAACTCCAGAAAAACAGCGAGAATTGTTAAAAGAAAAACAGACCTATAAAATTAAGAGTGCATATTCTCTTGAGAATATATCTTTCATTCTCGGATGTCCAAATGAATTTAATGAAAATTATATTTATGTTATCTCAAAGGACTATTCTGATTGCATCCCACCAAATAAAGTTAATTATCTAATAATTGACCAGTTGGATGCTGGTCATGATTATCAAATTGCTGGTGGAAAACTATGTAATGAATACTCGTTAACCAGATGGAGAAATTCTCATTTTATTTCTGATTATTCAATAGAGCAAATGCAAGAAAAGGAATTCTGTGAACGTTGGATTGCAAATAATAAATGAGTCATGCTTGATCAAGAAATTAATGGAAAACCCGATCAAAATTTGCCAAATTTATTTGTTCTATAATTAATGCACTATTCCAATAGTAGTTATATTTTCTAATCTATTTTATGCACCTCAACTTTCTCAAAAAAATATTTAGTTTAAAAGGTTATGTCATACTTTTTTGTATTTTATTGCTCTCTATTCTTCTTCGAACAATGGCACTTGGAAGTATTCCTAGTATCTTGCAGAATGACGAAATTGCAAACACGTATGGCGCACGATTTATATTACTTCATGGAATAGATTTGTACGCCAATTCTTTTCCACTTCTCTATCTTGATAAATTTGGTGATTTTCCTCCGGTGTTACCCATGTATCTGTCTGGACTTGGAACATTTTTATTTGGGAACAACGAATTTGGCGCTCGTATTCTTATTGCTTTATTTGGAGCAAGTATTGTTATACCTGCATTTTCTATTGGATTAAGCATTTTTAAAAATAGGAAAACGGCACTTTTTATTGCATTATTGTTTGCCATATTCCCTGGACATATCGTTCTGTCGAGATTTAATGCAGAAGCAGTTGTAGCTTTGACGGTTTATATGACGGCCATTGCACTATTGTTTTCAACAAATATCTTGAAATCTAAGTCATCATATATGGCTATTACCGCATCATTTCTCCTCTTTCTCCTTACGTATTTTCTATATCCTTCATATCGAATACTTATCCCTCTCACTGCAATCGGAATTGTCTTTTATAAATACATTCAACTCAGAAAATTCTCCAAAATCTATCTGTTTATTGTATTCATGATGATTTCAATTTTTCTAACACTCACTATTAGCTCGACTGATTGGGGAAAAGGAAGATTTGATCAAACATCAATTTTCAGTCCTGTTTCGGGAGTTAGCCAGAAAATCCAAACACTTGTGTTCAATGAAGATAGCATCTTTGTCGCACGAATGTTTAATAATAAAGTCATTGGGTTTGGCAGAGAATTTCTCACTCAATACTCGCAATATTTCTCACTTAACTATTTGTTTGGAGAGGCAGGAAGACCAAGTATGTACAACATACCTTATATGGGACTCCTTCTTTTATCAATAGTTCCTTTGATATTTATCTCCATTTTTAAACCAATACAAGCACTGAATAAAAACATTTCGTATCCATCATTTATGTTTCTTATGTTTCTTCTTCTGATTTCACCGATTCCTGCGGCACTAACAGTCATTGATGTTCCAAGTGCTCAACGAGCACTCATGACTCCCACCCTCATATTATTTATTGCTGGATATGGATTTAATGCGCTCCTACAAATTAAAAAATATAGAATAATTATCTTTTCAATGATAATTATTCTAATCATAGGTGAAGTGGTATTTTTCCTGCATCAATATTTTCAGAATTTTAACTACTATACCGCAAACTGGCGAAACGATGGGAACAAACAGGTTGTAGAGTACATTCAAAAAAACCATCATAAATATGATAAAGTGTTTGTCACATCTGAAGAAGCATGGTTACCTGCATATTATCTATTTTATTTCAATATTTATGATAAAAATATGGCTGGGAAATTCAAACAGAATTTTAGAGTACCCCAGATAGATAACATTTATTTTACAGAAATATCATGCCCAGGCTCAGAAGTCCTATCTTTCGTAGATAGTTCTGAATCCATTGTTAATAAAGTACTCATTATCGACAGTATCAACTGTCCACAATATAAACAAGGAGTCGATCGCTTGTTACAAAAAGTTACTACAATCAAACGATTGAATGAAATGGATATTTTTACCATTTATGAGGCTGATTTCAACGAGAAGGGAATAAATCTTAACTAATAATTATTGAAATTTAATGTGATGAGACAATGCTGAAACTGCTTGTCGTAGTTTATCCTTTTTCAACTTTCTTCAATAAATAAAGAGAATACAAATCATTAATATTCCATATATCTTCAATTTCATGAGGATGAAATGAATTGATTTCATATGCAGGATCTATGGTGAAATCTTCATCATTTTTCCAGACCGCATATTAATATTACTCATTGAAGTAATTATCGTAGATAAAGCACTCTGATAATAGATAAATCGAAATAACCCGCTATGGTAAACTGATCGTGTATGAATAAACAGAGCAATAAAACACAAATTATTACATTTGTTTCTATTTAAAGATACTTTCGTAAGATATTACTTTCAATTTTTGAAGCCCATTTTTGTGATCCACTTCGGCTTGGCTTTATACATATAAATAATAAATCCAAAAAAAAGCATACTCATCAAACTTAATACTTTACTTGCAAGTCGAATCTTGGTATCTTCAAACATAAATCGGAGATGATGCTCTCCCTTCGGGACATTAACCGTTATGTATCCTCTATGTGCCGGATCCTGCCACTGTATGGGGATCTCTTGTTCATCTAGATATGCATGCCATCCAGGGAAAAAAAACGTATAGTTTGCGACAATCATATCCTCTTCTCCAATGAGATTCAGTTCGTGGTTTGTGGGTGAAATTGATACGTTTTCAATTTCCCCGCTTCCCTGAATGATTTCAATTTTGTCATCTTTTACGGGGTAGTTTTTTGACTCATCCATCCATATGGTGTTCATCATGACCGAGTGGATATTATCAATATTATGATAAAAACGATCAAAAGTCGGATTGTATTCACTTTTGGTATATATCTGAGGAAGTCTGAGAATAGTGATAATTAATATACTCACAATAATAAACATCTTCTGATATTTTTTAATTGAATCAAGTATGAAAGCGAGTATCACTGGCGGAGCAAGAAGCCATATGTTCAAGAATCGATAGGGAAACTGAACGGATCCAATAAGTGAAATTTTCTCGTATAAGAACTCGGCATTTCGAAGAATAAGAGATAATGAAATGCTTCCAAGGATTAAAAAATAACCCATTTTTTTTCGATTCTTATTTTTTCTATCATAGAGAAGAAAAATAAAACCAAATACAAATAATGCAATTTCTGGGAGACCTGTCTGAATTCTATTGCATCGTAATTCAGCAGAGTCCCCATCTGGACAGGTATATTCCCATTTTTCGATAAATAGTTGTGAAGGTGTCAAGCCACTCCCTTTTGCCAACATATTCCCCGCATTCCCCAGATAAAAATACTTTAATTCAAGCTTCAATGGCAGTAAATAAAAAGCATTGATACCAATTGCAAGGGCTATCGCTGCAGATATTGTCAACCACATGAGCATTGTTCGGTGAAAATAGAGAAGAAATATGAATGTCATAAGTCCTGCAAACAATAAGTACATTGGATGCGTGAATAATATGAGGGAAAACCATAATGTAATATTTATAAAAACACTAATCTTGCTTTTATTCTGAGTTGAATCAAACAAAGAATAGAGCAGAAATGGTAGAAATGCTGCCGCAGCAAATTCAGGCAATGCTCCTCGAATATACAAATTCAGTATCCGATATGCTGAAAATGCATATAAAATACTTCCTGAAATTGCGGGAGCAATTCCAACAAATCTTCGAAGCAGACGATAAAAGCTAAATACCGAAATCAAGGAAAAGAGAGCCCATAAAATCTTATAACTCAAAATGGGGTTATTGGAAATAATAGTCAACAATCCTCCTAAATAGCTCGTCATCGGATGTGCTATCAAACCAAAGGGAAGACCATAGTTTGCCACCCCTTGCGTCCAAACAACGGGAAAATACGCATTCTTTAGTGCATTGTGAAACTGTGCAATCATGGTCACGTGAAATGGCGTGTCAAATGATGCCCAAAGACCACTTATTTTGAATATTGGAAAGACAAATACGAGTGAAATAATGGAAATTAATACAATGGTTGCATAATTTCTATATTGATATGGGCTCTGTTTTTTTTGATTTATCGAATTCATTTCTTCTGATAAATTATTACTTCATTATTTTCAAATCCCTGTTCAAATTTTTGTATGAGATTGGTGTCGCATTCATTTAAGATTGTATCGTCATGTCCCTTTACATAATAAATATAATCAACATTAGTAAAAACATCACATTCATTATTTTTTATTGCTTCCCACCGTTCTCTGAACGGTACCCCAATAATATTCAAAGGTCCCATGTGTCCGAAATACACTTGTTTGTCAGTAAATGCGGCTACGTACCCCGATGTTCTGTAATCAAGAAATGAATATCCATCTGTCGCCAAAAATGAATTAAATACTACTCCATCTGGTTTATTCTTCAGATACTTCATGGCTTGAAGTTCTTGTCGTGAAATATATAAAGTATCAGATTTTGTAAATGCATTGACTGTCTGGAGTGTGGCAGGAAATGCAAGAATAATAATAGATATGACAATTATCAAAGATTTTTTACCAAATGTACGAATCATATCATCAAGCATGATGACGATCATGAAGTTTGAAATAAATATCCCATAATAGCCAAATTGCACGGTATTCCACCAGTCCCCCTTTTGAATTAATAAAACAGAAAGTGCAATTGAGGCAAAAACGAGTCCTAACAAATACATTTCAAATCTCGTTCTCCTAACCAATGCCCTAATAAATATATATATTATCCCAATAAAACGTACGCCAAAATTGAAAAACACATATAAAAATGTGCTCAGAAGCTCAATATATAGGAGTCGTGGACTCCACCCTTGTTCATATAAATAATATCTTGCATTTACCATATCACGAAGATATACCATGTTTGGAGCCTCAATCATTGAATGTACGATTGCAAATGGAGAAAAAATAAATATTGATCCAGTTTGTGATGCTTGAAAGGGATTATAAAATAAAATGATGCTCGCAGAAGTAAAGAGAAAAAACATTATGACAGGCTTAATAAGCTTGGTTATTGTTTTCTTTTCAATCATCCAATCTAGAAGATAGAAAAATAAGATAAGCGAACTAATCACTCCTCCATAAAATTTAAGTCCAAAAATAAAAAAGGTAAGAACTCCCATTGTAATCACACTTATTAATGACCTACTCTTTGATTTGAGAAGAGCCAACTGAGCCAAAATCATTGGTAAGGTTAGGGCAAACTGAGTATTGAGTAATGAAGTCATTGATTGAAGTGAAAATGACTGCGATCCTTTAAATATTGACCCATCATGGTATAGCTGAAGGAAATATCCCAAGTGACCTGCAAAATATACAAAAAATAGACTCAACAGGATAAATTGTTTAGTGTCGCGAATTTTTCTCGCAAAAGAAATGGTGAGAAGCGTATAAAAGAAAAACCATACAATAGGAACTATTTTGAACAATGTAATAATTGAAGGGATACCGATCAATGAAAAACCATAGAGAACGATATCCATCAGAATGTTATAACCTGAAAGAACTCCTCCAGAAAACGTCGGCACTTGAAACGGAAAAGTAAGAAAGGCTACATTGGCAATCTCAAGATGCCACATGCTATCGTGACTATGCACTCCCCAAAAATGAATACCACAACGATCTGCCAGACAAAAATCTGTGCCACTTGGCATCATCACAAGCATTTGAAGTAAAAATGCTGGAATAATAAGCCACAAGAGAATGCGGTGCTTTTTGATATAATCAAGAGAATGACCAAGCATATTGCCATTATAACGGTAGTTTATAA
>Ga0210057_1004943_pt1 | contig 17363 bp, 16 predicted proteins | sample CryGeyCG2114_010_2_FD_183968 | JGI IMG/M metagenome (GOLD analysis project Ga0210057, IMG submission 183968) | Groundwater microbial communities from aquifer - Crystal Geyser CG10_big_fil_rev_8/21/14_0.10 (SPAdes) (version 2) | ecosystem: Environmental > Aquatic > Deep subsurface > Groundwater ...
GTCCCGATTTTAATCATTTATCTCTTTAGAGATATTTTCTACTTTTCTTAAAACTCTTCTTTTTTGAAAACATTCCCACTAACATTCCTAACCATCCCCAACCTTCTTTATCTTCGCCACAAAAAATCCATCGGTATCATTGTCCTGCGGATAAAGTCGCAAACATTTCTTCAATTCGTTAGAATATTCTTTTCCTCCCCAGGAACAAACTCCTTCTCTAAATTTCAACGGCAAGTTTATTGACTCGACCGAGATGTCGTGATTCTTAACTAAATAATCTACAATCTCTTCGTTTTCTTCAGGAGCCAAAGTGCAAGTTGAATAAATCATTTCTCCACCAACTTTTAACAACTTTAAAGCAGATTCTGCCAATCTTTTCTGAGTCCCGGCAATCTTCTTTATCATATTCTCATTCCACATTAAAAAAGTTTTTGGGCTTTTTCTAAGGGTTCCTTCTCCGGAACAAGGAGCATCAACCAATATTTTGTCAAATCTTAAATTAGATTTTTTCAGGAGAGCATTGCAAAATGAAACACCTTCTTTCCTCGACACAACAACATTTGTAACCCCGCATCTTTCAAGATTTGAATTCAAAATTGAAACTCTTCCCATGCTAACTTCATTCGCAAATATCGTTCCCCGGTTCTCCATCATGGCCGCGGCTTGTGTCGTCTTACTTCCGGGACTGGCACATAAATCAAGAACAATCTCTCCTGATTTCGGTTGTAATACTAACATCGGGAGCATGGAACTTATTTCCTGAACATAATAATATCCAAGCAAATGTTCTTTTGTTTTTCCAAGTTCTCCGGGATTCAAAGAATTTTCAACGACCATTACTTCAGGAAAACCTTTCATCGGTTGTTTTATTTTCCATTCATAGCCTTCCAGCCTTTTTTTCAGCTCTTCAACCGAAATTTTTAGAGTATTGCATCTTATAGAATTCGGAGTTTGCGTATAAGAAATTTCAAAAAATTCCTTAGCGCCCTCTTTCCCAAGGAGTTTTTCCATTCGTTCCACAAATTTTTCTTTTGGAGGAAATTTCTCTTTCAAATATTCCGAATAGGATTGTTTTTGGTTCATAGCATTTTGAAGATTAGGTTGTTTTAAAAACTTCTCTTAATCTCTTTCCATCGCAATAAAAAGTGATAAACCTTACTATTTATAAATAATCTAGAGTTTCTTGAATATACATGAATCCGGTATTAACAAAATCAAAGTACATTTTAGGATTAGAATGTCCAAGGCATTTATGGAGCACTTTTAATCAGCCTGAGAAGATTAGGAAATTCACATTGGCTGAAGAGTTTAAATTTAGTCAAGGAGATAAAGTCGGACAGCTTGCTAAAACTCTATTTTCAGACGGAATAGACCTTTCAACAAAGAATTATTTAGAAAACTTACAACAAACTAAAGAGGCTATGAGGAAATATAAGCCTTTATTTGAGGCAGGATTTGCATTTGAAAATTGTTTTTCAAGAGCAGATATTCTTGTGCCTGTCGGAAAAGAATGGGATATTATTGAAGTTAAATCTGGAACAAAAGTAAAAGACATTAATTTTCATGATGTTTCTTTCCAAAAATATATCTATGAATCTAATGGATTGAAAATAAGAAAATGTTTTTTACTGCATTTGAATAATGAATACATTAGAAAAGGAAATTTAGATTTTGAAAAATTATTTATTAAAAAAGATATTACTTCTGAAGTTAATCTTGTAATGAAAGACATTAAAGAAAGAATTGATAAAATGTTTGAGATAATTAATTCAGATAAAATCCCAAAAGCCGGTCTTTTAATTGATAAAATGATTAAAGAAGGCAATCACGACTGCTTTACTGAAAACTGTTTAGACTTGCCTGAAAATAATATTTTTTGTTTATATCGCGGAGGAAAAGTAAGTTCTGAGTTATTTGAAAATGGAATAATGCACATAAAAGACATTCCTCAACATGTTAAATTGAATGGAAAGCAGAACATACAAAGGGAATGCGAGATTAAAAATAAAACTTATGTTGATAAAGAAGGAATAAAGCAATTTCTTGCAACATTGAAATATCCTATTTATTACCTTGATTTTGAGACATTTTCAACAGCAATTCCTATGTTTGATAGCTTAAAATCTTACTCTCAAGTTCCTTTCCAGTTTAGCCTGCATATTGCCAAGAAAGAAGGCAGTAAGCCAGAACATCACGCTTTTCTGTATGATGGAAATGGCGACCCACGAGAAGATTTTGCTATTGCATTAAAGAAATTAATAGGTGAGAAAGGAACTGTCTTAGTGTATAATCAAAGCTTTGAAATTGGTAGATTAAAAGAGCTTGCAGAACATTTCCCAGAGCATAAAAAATGGATTGATAATGTTTTGAAAAGAATAGTTGATTTGCTTGTTCCATTCAGGGAATTTAGCTATTACAATCCAAAACAGCAAGGCAGTGCTTCAATCAAAGATGTTCTTCCCGCAATAACTGGAAAGAGCTACAAAGGAATGGAAATTGGCGACGGCGGAACAGCTTCTGCTGAATTTTATAATATGTGTTATAATAATGGAAAAGATGTTAGAGAATCTTTATTGAAGTATTGTAAGTTGGATACGCTGGCGGAAGTTATGATTGTTGAGAAGCTTAGAAAAATTATGAAAGTAAAAAAATAGCGAGTGAGCAATTTGTTGTGGAGAAGTTGAGGGGGATTGTGAAATAAGAATGTTCAGTAATAACACGGCGGACATCTCACCTTTGCAATATCTCCCTTATTAACTCTATAAATTCTTTTGCCCTCTTTAAAGAAGTTTGAGCTTTGGATTCTTTTATTTCTTCTGTTGTCTGATATTGAAAACTTGCCCTTTTAGCTTTCTCCCTTTCGTAATTATCTAAATAATTATCAACAATTATTAGTGCTTTTTCTCTCTCTTCATCATAATTTTCCAAAAGATGATTTTTGATTTTATTTCTTCCTTGAACAATCAAAGATTCATTTACAACCTGATGAACAATCTCATCTCCCGGCTTGTAGCCCAACTGGTAAAGATATGCACAAGCCATATAAAACATAGAATAATAACTTGATACAACAACCCATAAAGAGGAAGTTTTATTTTCAAATAATTGATTAGCCACATTTAAGCTTTCTCTAGCATTTCTCAAATAAGTTTCATAAATGAGATTGTCAAGTTTATCTGTCTTTTTTATCTTGCCCTCATTCAGATAATTTCTAAAATTATTTTCCGCCTGCTTTATTCTTTTTTCATCCATTTTGATATAAGATTGTAATAGTTCTCTGTTCCATAAAGAATAATATTATTTTTAACTATTTCGTGACCAAGATTATTTTGTGTTTTTTCTATCATCGAGACAAATTCATATGTTGTAAATTCATGAACTTCAAGTTTTAAAGATAGTAATTTTAATTTATTTATTAACTCTTTTGATTTATCCTTATTGTCTGAAATTATGCAAATATCAATATCTGAACTTTTTGTTTTGATATTTTTAACATAAGAACCAAATATTAAGACAATCATAAATGGATATCCAATTTCTTCAACATCGTTTCGAATTAATATTAATTTTTGATTTTTAGATAAAAACTCCTGCGTCCTCTTATTTTCAACATTATATATTTCCTGATCTGGAACAAGATTTATTTTTATCAAGTTGGTATTACCTATTTTTTCTTTGGATATAATGCCTGACAGTTCATCTACTATGTTATAAGTATTTTTATAATCGAGAATAGTTGCTCCTGAAAGAGCCATTATTGATTGAGGATTCTTATTTTCTATTAGACTTTTTATTATTTTTTCTTTTGGCTTTAACTTTAATATTACCTTTGCAGACTTCTTACTTTTTACCATAGTATTATGGTATTTTTACCATATTTAAGGTTTTTGGTTTTGTGGAGTGTTATGTTGATTTTAAAAGATAACTTATGAAAATTGTTCAGATGAAAAGAAAAAGAAAGTCAGAGAAAATTTATTGAAGTATTGTGAATTGGATACGCTGGCAGAGGTTATGATTGTGGAGAAGCTTGGGAAATAGAAAAGTTTTTTTAGATTGCTTTTTTATAAATTCCATGGCAAATCTCGGCAACCTAAAAAAATCGATTAGAGATATAATAAGGAAAGATGCGGGAGTAGATGGAGATGCCCAGAGCGTACCAATTCGGACGGAGCCGGGATGAAGAGAATAAGTCCTGATGTTTTTGCTTCTGCTCCTCTTCAAAAACTCTAAATCATTCCTTAATCTTTTTTCTGACTCTTACAAAAGTATACGCTCCAATTATTCCAAAAATGAAAATTAATACTATAATGCCTCTTGGAGAGCCGATGAACCCAGTCACAGCACCTGTAATTGCTGAAAAGAAGTTCCCATTTGATTCAGAATCTGCTTCGGTTTCCGGGGGAATTGCGGACGGGACATTGTCGTTTTCATTTTCACCATTATCTGCTGTGGGAGAATCTGCGCCGGAATTTCCTGAGAATTGACTTTGTATCCAACTGCTTCCCGAACCTGATTGTCCTGTCTCTTCTCCGTCCCTTCCTGTCCCTCCGCCAGTATTATTCTCTGAAAGAATTGTTACATCTTCCCCATTTTTCGAGAAAGTTTCTGTTCCAATGTTTGCCTTCAATAAAGTTTCATAAGTTCCTTCCGAATAGTTTGTGGTATCCAGTGCAATTTCATATTCGAGAGTCAGAGCGCCTATGCCGTAACCGTAGCCGTATCCATAACTATAGCCGTAACCGTAACCGTAGCCGTATCCATATCCGAAATTGTAACCCTGTCCGTTCTCCCTGTCGTAGCCATATCCATATCCCCAACCGCTATTTTCGGGGGTGAGATTTCTCAATGCAGTTACATTCATATCTTCGCAACCTTCAAGTATTTCTCCATGAACATTAAAAACACATTCAGTAAGCATCGGACCGTCTAAGATTAGTGTAAGATTTTTAATTGGCAGTTGCCTGTCAATTGCTTCAATGTCCAGCGTCGCTATAAAAGTGATAGTATCTCCTTTCACGGGAAATGCATCGTCAACAGTCAGCGATAAAATAAACGCCTGCACCGGTCCCGCAAGAAATAGCAATGCAAGAATTGAAAGAGTAATAAAATTTGCGGCAGTCTTATGACTTGTTAACTTCTTTCTAAAACTTTCCATATACATTTTTGCCATTTTCTATTTATAAGTATTATTGGGATGATTAATATCTATTAAACCAGCTTATAAATGTTTCTATCCTGTTATCATCTTAAAATAACAACATCAGTAACATTTAAATACTTTAGTTAAGGATTTATAGAAGGATGTTCAAATATTAAAATGGCGATGCAAAGAAAAACGAATGTGTATTATTCCTTAGTTGTGCCTGTTTTTAATGAACAGGAAAATATTTTTCAGCTTGATGACGAGATAAAGAAAGCGATGGATTCTTTGAAAAAGCCCTATGAGGTAATTTATATAAACGACGGCTCGACTGACGGCACCTTAAATGAATTAAGCTCACTTAAAAGAATAAAGATTATCAATTTAAATAAAAATTATGGGCAGGCGACGGCGCTTGACGCGGGGTTTAAGGAAGCTTTAGGAGAAATCATAATCTCTATGGACGGAGATTTGCAAAATGACCCAAAAGACATTCCGAAGCTTCTTGAAAAATTAAATACGGAAAACCTTGATGTTGTTTGCGGTTGGAGAAAGAACCGAAAGGACAAATCAGGAATAAAAATTCTCACAAAGATTGGAAGGTTTATGAGAAAAGCTCTGATAAAAGACGATGTCCACGATACCGGATGCACTTTAAGAGTTTATAGAAGGAAGGCGGTGAAGAGTCTTGATATTTCAGGAGAGATGCATCGATATATCCTTGCAATCCTGAGGTGGAAGGGATTTAAAATTGGCGAGGTTGTTGTAAATCATCGACCAAGAATCAACGGGAAAACTAAATATGGTTACAATAAAGCGGTAAGGGGTTTTATTGATTTGCTTTACATCTGGTTCATAGATAAATACAGCCAAAGGCCTCTTCATATTTTTGGCTCTGTTGGAATTTTTTCATTTTTACTTGGAACTTTAATTGAGATTTTTCTTTTAGGGATTAAGATTTTTGGAAGAGTTGACCTAAGCGATAACGCATGGTTCCCTCTCGGCTTTTTCTTTATAATTGGGGGGCTGATTGCCTTTAGCTTTGGAATTACAATTGATCTTTTAATGAAAATACATCTAAACAATTCTCCGCATGAAAGAAGATATTATGTTAGGGATATTTTGGAGAGGTAGAGAGATGGGGAAGAGTGAAGTATTAAGATGATAAAAAGAATGAGCTTAAAAATATGCAAGGTTATGGCGTCCGTCAATCCTACTAACCGCATCATCGCAAGCGAGTACGGAGTTCGTCAGGTCACGTCCCCCTGCATTATTTTAGTAAGGGGATGGAGTATAAAAATGTTGGCGAAAGTTGGGGGTTTGTGGGATGAAAGATAGAAGAGATTATGATTATTATATATTTTTAGATTATTCTGAAGACCTAATTGGTTATACGAAAAGAACTCCTGAATACCAAACTAGTTTAGTAATAGATAATTTATTAAATATAGAAAGGAGGAAAAAATAAAAACAGAATCGAGGATTCGTCTAACCTACTGGCGGTATAAAACCGTCTTCGTCAGAATCCCTCCATCTGTTTATGATATATCAAGAAAAATGAAGTATAAAAATGTTTCGTTTTGGAGGTTTGAGGGATGAAGAAAAAGCTAATAATTCTTGGGGTTTTTATATTAATAGGGGTTATAATCTCTACCACATATTTATCTTATGCCTCTAATCTCTCCCCTTCAAAATATGAAGGTGGTTTAACTATATTTAAGGAAGCTGTGAAGATCTTTCTAGGATTTGATGAAGAGTGGATACAATATGATACTGCAGGACTAGGAACTCTAGTGCTAACAAGTTCATTAGTTGGACTGGGGCTTATTATCACTATTTATTCTGGATTTTTAAAAAGGGATAAAAATCTAAAGTCGATGGAGTGGTTTTGGATGGCACCTTTAGTTTCTTTTAGCTATGCGCTCTTTTTTAGCTTAACAAAATTAATAGTCGGTTTTAATGATGGAGTTGCTAAGATAGATAAAATCGCAATAAGACATCTTTCTTTTGTTTTCTTAATATTTGCTATTTTTTCCTTTATAGTGTGGCTTTTATGGGCAGTTATAGAACTAAACTACAATGAAAAGAATTAGTATGGGGGGTAAAAAACGAATCCTTATGATAGCACCTCAACCTTTCTTTGAAGTTAGAGGAACTCCAATAGCTAATAAAAATATGCTGGAGATATTATCTTCTAAATATAATGTTAATTTTTTATGTTATCCTTTTGGGGAAGATTTGAAGATAAAAAATATAAATATTCACCGATCAAAGTCTTTTGGTTTAAAAAAAGTTGGAATAAGTTTTTCAAAGAAAAAAATACTTTTAGATATGGGGTTATATCTAAAAACAAAAGAACTTTTGAGAAAAAATAAGTATGATGTAATTCATGCAAATGAAGAGTCTATTTATTGGGCAAGTAAACTAGCAAAAAAGTATAATACTAAATTTGTTTATGATATGGATTCTATAATGTCTGAACAATTAAAAAATAAGGGAAAGAACACCTTATCTAAATTAATGAAAAAAATAGAATCAAACGCCATAAAACAATCAGACCTGATTTTAGGAATTAGTTCTAACTTTGAAGATTTCTGCAAAAAAGCGGATAAAAATTCAAACTATGTTTGTATTTGGGATGTTCCACAAATAGATAAGAAAACAAAATTAGATAAAAAATTCAAAGAAAATCTAGATAAAAAGAAAAAGAAAATATTATACATAGGAAATAATGAAAAATATCAGGGAGTTGATAAGGTGATTCAATTATCAAAAGTTATGCCTAATTATCAATTTATTTTAGCTGGTGTTGGAGAAAATTCTAGAGAGAATAACCTCATAAAATTCTCTAAAGTTCCAATGGAGCAAATTTCTTCTTTAATGAAAGAAGTAGATGTTTTAATCTCTCCAAGAACAGGAGGAACAAATACTCCAATGAAAATTTACACATATATGTCTTCTGAAAAACCGATTGTTGCAAGTGACATCCCTGCGCATAATATTTTAAGTGATTGTGGGATTATTGTAAGTCAAAATATTAATTCATACAAAAAAGGTATAAAAACGGCATTATCCGATGAAGGAAAAATTTTAGCCAAGAAAGCAAAAAAGAAGGTCAATAAAGAATACAGTTTTAAAAAATTAAAAAAGTTGGTGTTAAAAGAATATGGGAAGGTCTTAAGATGAAAAAAGCAGCAATAATAATTGTAAATTGGAACGGAAAGAAATTATTAAGGGGTTGTCTAAGATCACTTTATAGACAAACATACAAAAACTTTGATGTTTATTTTGTTGATAATGGCTCTGTTGATGGAAGTTCAGAATATGTAAAAAGATATTTTTCAAAAGCAAAGATTATCCAGCTTGACAAAAATTATGGTTTTGCCGGAGGCAACAATAAAGGAATAGAAAAATCATTTGAAGATAAGAAGGTTAAATATATAGTTTGCCTAAATAATGATACAATTGTTAATAAAAATTGGTTAAAAGGATTAATCAAGACTGCAGAAAGAAGCAAAGATATCGGAATGGTTTCAAGCAAGGCTTATTTTCCCGATGGAAAAATACAGAATGCCGGGATGGGCTTAGAGAGGGCATTACAGGTAAACAGATTCGGGGGCCACTCGATAGGCTTCGGTAAGAAGGATTATAAAAATCTAAAAAAAGAAATAGAAATTTTTGCACCAGGGGGTGTTGCTCCACTATTTAGGAGAGAAATATTTGAGGAACTACTGAAAGAGCAGGGAGAAATATTTGATGAAGATTACTTTAATTATGTAGAAGATTTAGACATAGGTTTTAGGATTAGATTAAAGGGTTACAAGGCATATTTATCTCCGAAAGCTAAATTGACACATTTACATTCTCAAACAGGGGGTATAGCTTCTCCATCTAAAGCATATTATTGCGAAAGAAATACTGTTTTAACAGCCTTAAAGAATTTACCATTGTCACTTATCATGAGATTTTATATTAGTAATCTTAAATTGAAACTTTCGTATCTAAAAAAGAAAAATAAATCTGTTGAAAGGTTAAGTTCCAGCACTAGCTTTTCAAAGATGTTATTAATTGTTTTAAAAGCAAACTTAGTTCCCCTAATAATGCTTCCAAGATTTATTAAAAAAAGGAGAAAGATCCTAAAAGGAAGAAAGGTAAGCAAGAAGGAAATAAAAAGATGGTTTAATGAATTTAGTAGGGAGCGTATGGAAGGATGAAAGAACTAGTTTCAATAAGTATTTTAAATTATAACGGATTAGATTATCTAAAAGAGATAGTACTTAAATTTTTAATTAAAAGATGGAAGAGTAGATGATGGGTGAAAAACTTCCAGCAGGTATCTTGATTCATGAACATGAAAGGGGAGGAAGTTTTATAATTTCTCAAAAATTAGCTAGTATGGTTAAAGGAAAATTTATTAAGTTATCCTCAAAAAAGAAAAATAAATTAGATATTAGTGTAAAGAAAATTCTTGGAAAAAGATTTTGGTCAAATCTATCAGATATAAAAAGAATTGATAAAGAGATTTCTTTATGGAATATTCATTATCCTTCTCCAATTATCCTACCTGTGCTTTTTATCTCAAAAAAACCAAAAATAATCTCGTTTCACTTTATGAGAGGGGGGCATCCATTTAAATTTAAACAAGAAGGAATGATTTTCTATTTTTTAAATAAATTATCTGATTTATTCTTTAATATAGTATTCAATATATGGGTTCTTTTTGCAGACAAACTACTGTTTATTACACAAGGTCAAAAAAAAGAATATAAAGAAATAACCTTATTTGAAAAAAAATTTGAAAAAAAATCAACAATTATTCCTAATTTTATTGAAAGGAATTATATAAAAAATAATAAAAAGATTTTTAGAAAGAGATTACCTAAAGTTCTTTTCATAGGGAGATTAGAAAAACTTAAAGGTTTTTATGATCTTATAAACTTAAAAAGGGTTATTTCTGAAGGAAATGTATCTTTTAGTATAGTGGGTGAGGGAAAAATTCCCTTAAATAAATATAATGATTTTAAAAATTATGGAAAAGTTACTCCGGATAAAATGAAAAAAATATATGATAAACATGAAATTTTAATTTTACCATCATATACCGAAGTCTTTCCGATGGTTATTCTAGAAGCTATGGCAAGAGGATTAGTAATCTTGGTCTCAGATCTTCCAGGAATGAGAGAGATTGTAAAAGAAGGAAGAAATGGTTATCTTTTTCCCCCAGGAGATATAGAAAAAATGAAAGAGATAATATTATATTTAAAAAATAATCCTAAGGAAATAGAAAGAATAAGTAAAAACAACTTAAAAGATATTCATAAGTTTACTACTGAAAAACAGATTCCAAAATATCTTAAAGTTTATGAGGATATCTTAAAAGAAAATGATTAAACAAAAATATAACCAACACAAAGAAACAGCTCACAATTTCTTTTGGAGAGCTTTGCAGATTGGGGCTAAACAAGGCACTACTTTTTTAATTTTCTTTATGTCCGCTTATTTCTTGATTCCAGAAGATTTAGGCTTATTTAGTTATTTAATGGCTGTTGTTGGATTACTAATTATATTTTGCGATTTTGGACTTTCTACATCTACCTCAAAATATGTTACTGAGGAAAAAACAAGAAATTCCAACTCATTAAATAATATCTTGTTTTCTATCTCTATTTTAATTATTGGAATTTCAGCTTTTGTTTCATTATTTATCTTTTTTGTTGGGAGATTTATTTTTGAAGATTACAATTTATTAATTTATTTAATACCCTATCTTTTTTTCTTGCCTTTATCTTCTGTTGCAGACGGAGTCTACAGGGGGTTAAAGGAATTTAAGAGACTTTCAATAATATCTTTGATTGTAGGCTTTTTTTCACTAATAATATCTTATTTATTAATAAAAAATTTTGGTTTAATTGGTGCAATTATTTCTCAAAACATCTTGTTCTTTTTATTAACTTTTGGTCTAATTATTTTTAGAGAAGATATAAAAATTAAATTTGATAAAATAATAACTAAAAAAATAATAAATTATGCTTTGGTGGTTGGTTTAGCAAATGTTGGGTTTTTTCTATATACTAAGATTGATATATTAATCCTTAAACAATTTGGTTATATTGTTGAGATAGGGTATTATGAAATTATAAATAAATTATTCTTAGCCATATCTATTCCAACAATGATTTTAGGGCAGATAATTGCCCCAAATATCACTAGACTCATAACTTTAGGAGAATATGATCTTGTAAGAAAAAAGATAGATAAAACTTTTTTACCTTTGATGATTGGAGGAATTTTATTTTCTATTTTACTTTATTTCCTAATTCCCTCTGTAGTAAAAATTCTCCTTCCAGAATACTATTCTCTTACATTTATCTTTATATTCAATATACTTCTACTCTATCTCCCTATTAAGTTATATGCAAATTTCTTAGTTAACGGTTTTATTACTCCAGGAGGATTTGCAAAGATAATCACTATAAGTAGTCTTATATGGGGAGTTTTAAACATAATTTTAGATTATATTTTTATATCACAGTATGGTTTTATAGGAGTCTTCTGGGTAACAGTCATAGTTTATTTTTTACATTTATTAACTATTGGGATATATTTTTATACTAAGTTAATAAGAATAGGAAAGAGTAAACATGAAAAAAGATAAAAATTCCAAATATGGTTTGTTATCCTATAGCACAAAAAACATTGGGGACGAGATTCAAAGCTTAGCTGCAAGGCAATTCCTTCCTAAAGTAGACGTCTTTTTAGACAGAGATAAGTTAAATGAGGTTAAATCTGATAAAAAAATAAAGCTTATCATGAATGGTTGGTTTACAGAAAAACCAAAAAACTGGCCACCTTCTCCAGATATAGATCCCTTATTTATAGCATTTCACTTGTCGGAGAAAGGCTTAAAAGAGATGACTTCCAAGGAATCTATAGAATATTTTAAAAAACATGAGCCAATAGGATGCAGAGATTATCATACTAGGGATATATTAATAAAACATGGTGTTGATGCTTATTTTTCTGGTTGTTTGACATTAACTTTTGAAAAGAAATCTCCTACAAGATCTGATGAAATTCTCCTAGTTGATTTAGAGAGGGAAGGAATTAAAATTAATGAATTACCAAAGAATTTAGTAAGTAAATCTAAGATATTTGATCATAAAATTTTTAACATGCATCCTAAGATGACGGAAGTTAGAAAAAGAAGAGGTTTTATTAGGAGGTCAATTGATCCAACATATAAGTTTATGTTTAGTGATGGAAAGAGAATTGATAAGAGGTTTAAGTTAGCAGAAAGATATTTAGAGAGATATGCAAGGGCAAAGCTTGTGATAACATCTAGAATTCATTGTGCATTACCTTGTTTGGCTATGGGAACTCCTGTAATTTTTATCCATAAAAACATGCAAGATCCTCGTTTTGGAGGACTTTTAGAATACTTTAGAAACTATACTCCTGAAGAATTTAAAAAGAAAGTTGATAAAATAGATTGGGTGAATCCCTTACCAAATCCAAAAAGTATTGAAAAGATAAGAAACAATTTAGTAAAGAAAGTAAATGATTTTATTAATAATTAATATTTTGGTTCGTAAACGATTAAACTATTAAATTCTTTTTTATTATGGGTTTTTTCAATCTCAGAAGTTATAGTCTTATTTAATAGAAAGTAGGAAGATCTAACCAGGATGTACCTATCTTTTATAAATTCCTTTTCAAATTTTGAGATTAGTGGGATGCTCATTGAGAAATATAATTTTTCTGATTCATTTTTAGAGAATATCTTCTTTCTTTCTACTAAAGATTTAGAACGATCGTTATTTAAGTCAGCTAAAAAGTAAATCTCATTACTAGTATGAAAAAGGCCGCTGTATCCTGCAGAGTCAGAGACAATAATCATATCTCCATTATTTTTTTCAGAGATATATTTGTAAGCTTTTTCATAATCAATATAAAACGCTTCCTCTTCGATATAAGGCCCATCCCAATAATCATCTGGATAATTATTAATCAAAACTACTAACAACATTAAAGTTACTAATAAAATAGATAATTTTTTCATGCCTATTCTTGAAATTGAGAAAACTGAAAGCATATAATATGCAGGAAAAAGATACATAATTCCTCTTAAGAGCTGTAAATCTTTAGAGGAAACCATATGAACTAGAAATAATAGCAAAAAGCTGGATATGATAAAAAATTCTTTGGACTTCATTTTTCTAATTAAAGCAATTGAAGAAATAAATAATATTGAAAAGATAAGATTTAGATTAAAAAAATAATAATCATATTTTAGATTATCTGGAGATGTAAATTGTAAATCCGCATCTATTAAAAAACCCACCTTGCTTGAAACATCAAATAAAAAGAAAAGGATTATTACTCCAAGAACAAGTAAAATAAATTTCTTTCTTTTAGAAAACTTAATTTCAAATAAGTAAAGGTAAAGAGCAAATAATCCAGAAAATAGAAAAATTAAATATTTTCCACTATCATAGCTAAAGAAGTAATTTATGAAATTTATAATAATAAATATCCCTGAATAAATCCAAATCTTATTTTTATCTCTTTTTCTTATCACCTCTATTAACTTTAAAGAAACGAGAGTAATGGACAACAAAAATAACTCATAAAAGACAAACATTCTTATGTAAAAATGATTGAAAATAATCCAAGGGCTAATAGTGTAAATAAGCATTAGGAGGAGAATATAGGGTTTTCTTTTGATTAACTTTCTTGAAATAGCATAGAGTAAAAAGAAGTTTATTATTCCTATTGTTGCCGGAAGCATTTTTGCAACAAAAATTGTTTGTCCAAAAAGATACATAAAGAGACCTACAAGAAAGGAAACATAAGCTCCCCTCATATAATAAGAGCCATGGTAAACTTCTGCAAAATGACCTTTATCAAAAAACTCCATTCCAGACATTATATGATTATACTCATCTACATAGCTTCCTGTGTAAACAATCGGCATGCCAATCTTAATACCAATAAAGATAATCGCTATTAAGACAAAAGGTATACTGAAAGCCCACCCCTCTTTATACCCCCACTTCATAAACTTATAAGGCAATCTTATCAAAAATACAAAAGGGCAAAAAATCAAGGCCATAAACATCAAAAAGAAGTTTTTATCTTTCCAAGATTTTTTAAAGCCATAATTAATATTTAATTTACTAACCCTCGAAAACTTCATCCCAAACCTCATCCCTCTCCTTTCCTCCGCACCCCTCTCTCTTTCAACTTCTTCCTCAACTTCCCTTTCAACCTTCCCCCGATAAGCATAAAAGGTCAAAAAACCTAAAGCTATACTTAATATTGTCAGCTCAGTCATAAATTCCAAAACAAACTCCTTTTCCAAGAACTGATTCAATACAATCACAACTAATGAAAGCAAAAAGAAATGGGAGAAGAAATAAATTAAGGTGGATTTTTCTCTTTCGCTTTCAGGAATCCTGTTTATCCTTGAAACAAAAAACAAAACATTTACTAAAACTGCTGTGAAGAAAATATAAATAAAATTCTGGCTCCAAAAACCCGGAAGTTTCTCCTGGAAATTTAAAAACAAAAAAACCATGAAAAGGAAGTTTACGCCAATCATTAAATGATGAATGACTTTTGGATAATCAAAGTCTTTGAAGGGGTTGGTTGGTTTTTTCATTTTTTCATTGACGCTTTGTAGGCGATTTAATAAGAGAGTTAGTAAAATATTTATAACTCCTGCCGGAACCTAAAGATTCACTAATTAAGATATTATCTATTTTCATATGAAATATGCTAAAATGCCTTTGGCAAGTTAGTTGCTTCGCATTTATTTATACTCTGGCAAGTTAATGAACCTCTAACTAATCTTGAGAGCGCCGGATCACTATGATTTTCCATTTCTTTCATAGCTAAATATGGCTAAAATGAGATTAAAAAGTTAATGATTGAGTTGAAAAATATTAAAAATATTCAAAAGTAAGATTTATAAACTTTCAATACACTAATTAATTAACAGGTAAAACCTGCTTATCAGAGTACCTTGAGGTGCTCGTTACCAGTATAAGCAGGTGCTGTTAACTATTTACTCCAGTAATAGATAATTTGTTGAATATTCAAAGAAGGATAGATAAATAATTAATAGACTTGGGGGCTCGTCTAACCTATTAACCGCATCATCTTCAGATTTCTCCTATCTCCCAAGGGAGGCACGGGATTCGTCAGAGCCCTTACGTCTACTATAAAACTAAGAGGGGGGAATGCATAAAAACTTAACGGTTGATGTACCTTGTTGCGTTAATTGGTCTTAATCTTTCAGGCACAGAATAATTTACAAGGTTTAAGTACCTGTAGTATTTATGAAAATAAGAAAAGTATTAGACAAAAAGGTTGGTGAAACTTCTTATTATAAATATCTTGTAACTTTACCCAAGGAAATTGTTGAAAGTTCTGGACTTCTTGAAAAGAACTTAAAAATTAGAAAGGACAATAATAAAATTGTTATTGAGAGGGATTAGTCTTTAATTATTTTATTCATTATCTTATTAAAATTATTAGAACGTAAAAAAATGAATTGTTTTTTTCCAATAGTTTTCTTCTTAAGAAAACCTTTTTCTTCTAATTCCAATAAATCTTTCCTCGCCGTTTCATAAACTATATCAAATACTTCTTGAACTTCCTTTATTGTTATGCTTTTATGTTCATTAGTGTAAAATTCATGTATTATATCTGCTTGACGTATATTAATATCTTCTGTCTTTTCTACAATCTTAAAAAATTCTTTTTGATTTTTTGATTTTTTAACTATATGTCTTCTAAGTTCTTCTAAAGCTATTTTTATAGTTCTTAATTGATAATTTAAAAAATAAGTCAAATCATTTTCATCAGATTCAGTATATAAGTATGCACGAGAATATTTTATCGGAGATTTAATGATAACTCTAGAAATTGACATAAACTCAACTATCCAGTAACCCTCTTTAATAAGATACCAATAAAAAAGTGCTCTTGCAGTTCTTCCATTTCCATCTACAAAAGGGTGAATATATCCAATAAGAAAATGTAATATTGATGCTTTAATAATTGGGTGCATGAAATAGGAATCTTCCTTGTTAGCAAAATCACATAATCTATCTATAAGTTCTTTTAAAAGATTAAAATCAGGAGGTTCATGGGCTATTTCCCCACTAACCGTATCTATAACAAAGATGTCGTTTGTATCTCTAAATTTTCCTGCATACATATCGTTATCTAACGTATCTTGGGTAATGTTTTTGTGAATTTCAAATATAAATTCTGGAGTCAATTTTTTTACTTCAGAATTTTTAATAAATTTTGAAGTAAGATAGTTATTCATAATCATCTTTTCAGACTTATCTCTTGGTTTTCTAGCTTTCCTTAACATTTCTTTAGCTACCTTTCTGGTTGTTGCAGCACCTTCAAGTTGGCTAGAAGCAATGGCTTCTTCCATAAGGGAACTAATTAAGTATCTATTTTTTTCTTCCGAAGGAATATCTTGAGTAACTCCTAAACTACCTCCAAGATTCATATCAAATTGGTGTAGTTGGTATTGAATTAAATCAGTAATATTAAACTTAAATTGAAAAGAACCGATTTTAATCTTTTTTGCAATTGAATTTCTATTAAATTTCATCAAGTTCCATATCAAAGGGAGACTTGCGTTTTTTGGAGGTGTTCTATAAACTAATTCATCCCAATGGATATAACGATCATTCATATCTTTGATAAAGGCGTTTATTTCTTCATCAATCATATATCCAAATAGCTCTTTAGACTTTTTCTCATCTTTTAGGAGTTCCATATTTGTTTTTTCTGGAGGAATTTTTGGTTTTCTCATTTTACTAAAATCTACTATTTTCTTTAAAATTAGTAATTAGAATACTATTTAAACTTTACTAAAATCTACTATTTTCTTTAAAATTAGTAATTAGATAATTTAGGTACCGAAAGATATATGAACATCAAGTACCCGAATATCTTTTCTAAACCGAATAACTATTTAAAGTTAATTGTAAAAATTTTAAGACCAATTAATGTTACAATGTAAGGTTGGTGCGAGATTACATTATATGGTTCCACAAACCCATATAGCAATAAATAGATACTGAAAGATTTATTCTCTCTAAAAAGTTAGTGGTTTGCGGAATAATTTTCCTTTTTTTACAAAAAGAAGAAACTTTACAAAAAACGAAAGGTTTTTATGGTTATACAAGTATGTATA
>Ga0210057_1004944_pt1 | contig 17361 bp, 13 predicted proteins | sample CryGeyCG2114_010_2_FD_183968 | JGI IMG/M metagenome (GOLD analysis project Ga0210057, IMG submission 183968) | Groundwater microbial communities from aquifer - Crystal Geyser CG10_big_fil_rev_8/21/14_0.10 (SPAdes) (version 2) | ecosystem: Environmental > Aquatic > Deep subsurface > Groundwater ...
TACAATTACCGTGGAGTATCAAAAGCAAATTTTCCGTTATACTTAAAGGAGATGGAATACAGGTACAATCATAGAAAAGAAAACATACTAGAACCTATTATGAAGTTGTATTTTGGTTACGTTTCGTACTAATTACCTAAATTTATTAAGGAAGTATGAAAGAACCTGATAAAAAACTATACGAAAAACTCTGGGCATCTGCTCAGCAACTACGGGCAAACAGTAGTTTAAAGCTAAATGAAATCTCTGAACCTATATTGGGCCTTATTTTTTTGAAGTTCGCAGAGGTTAAATTTGAACAGGCAAAAAAGGAAATTTCGGAGGATCGGTCTTTAATAATTCGAGACGCAAATATTACTAGGGAAAGGCCATTAAACTCGAGTGACTTTAAAGAAAGGGGCGTTTTGTTTGTCCCTGAGCTTGCTACATACAAGTACTTGATGGATTTACCAGAGAATGAAAATATTGGGAAAGCTATCAACGAGGCAATGAAGGCAATAGAAGATGAAAATAAAGATCTTGCAGGAGTGCTTCCTCAAAATTATACATCCCTTGTTAAAAGTGCAACTGAAAACAATGAACTGCTACTTACGCTATTGAAAAATTTTAACCAGATCCCCAGTGATTTAAGTGGTGATGCGTTTGGTGGTATTTATGAATATTTCTTGGGTCAGTTTGCACTAGCAGAAGGACAAAATGGTGGTGAATTTTTTACAGCACAACCAATTGTAAAACTTATGGTAGAAGTGCTAGAGCCTTACAAAGGCAGAATTTATGACCCAGCTTGCGGTAGTGGGGGTATGTTTGTACAGTCTGCTGAATTTGTCAGAAGACATAAAGAATATGGTGTTTCTGTAATGGATAAAATCACTATTTTTGGTCAAGAAAAAACTAGTAGTACCGTAAACATTGCTAAAATGAATCTTGCAATTCATGGTCTATCTGGAAAAATTGTTCAGGCCAATTCGTACTATGAGGATCCTTTTAAAAGTAGTAACAAGTTTGATTTTGTTCTGGCTAATCCCCCCTTTAATGTAAGTGGCGTAGACAAAAATAAGCAAGTAGTAATTGACCCTAAAAAGATTGAGGGCGATGAAAGATTTTATTTAGGCCTCCCCTTAACTCAGAAAGGAGAGGTTACCAATGCTAACTTTCTTTGGGCACAAATATTTGCAAATTCTTTAAATGAAAAAGGACGAGCAGGTTTTGTTATGGCAAATTCTGCAAGTGACGCAAGCCATGCTGAGAAGGTAATTCTTAAAAAACTGATCGAGTCAGACATTGTGGATGTGATGATAGGAGTTGGCTCCAACATGTTTTTAAATGTAACACTTTCTTGTACTTTATGGTTTTTCGATAAAGACAAGAAAAATACAAAAAGAAAAGGGAAAGTTCTATTTATTAATGCGCAGGATATTTTTACCCCAATAGATAGAGCACACAATACGTGGACATTAGAACAAATACAGGAAATAGCAAGTATCGTAAGAAGATATAGAGGGGAAAAAGACGCTGAAAAATATGAAGATATAAAAGGGAGATGCAAAGTAGCAACTTTAGAAGAGATAAAAGCCAACGATTATTCACTAAATCCAGGTAGATATGTGGAGATTATAGAAAAACCTACTGATGGTGTTGATTTTGGAAAGAGAATGAAAAAGTTGATAAATGATTTTACAACTTTAACAAAAGAAGCCCACAAGTTAGAGGATAAAATTGTTGAAGATTGGAAAAAGATCTTATGAGAAAAACTGACAATGTCGTTGCTAAAAATATATTTAAAAAACTTCCTGACAACAGAATTGTGTTCTATCAATCTTTAGATGGGTTAATCCATATAGAAGTGATGTTTGCAGAAGAGAATATTTGGCTTACGCAAAAGAAAATAGCAGAACTTTTTGATACTACTCCACAAAATATTACTCAACACCTTAAGCGGATATTTGCTGATCGAGAAATTGATCCGTCGGCAACTTGTAAGGATTTCTTACAAGTTCAAAATGAAGGAGGTCGAAAAATTGAAAGAACCACAAAAATGTATTCCTTAGAAGTGATTATTGCAGTTGGTTATAGAGTAAATTCCGAAAGGGGCATCGAATTTCGCAGATGGGCAACCGACATTTTGAAAAACTATATACAGAAGGGCTACGCACTTGATAGCGATAGGATGAAATATGGATCAAGATTTAGCACTAGATATTTTGATGATTTGTACGAAGAAATCAAAGATATACGTACAAGCGAAAGGCGTATATATCAAAAAATTACAGATATTTATGCAACCTCTTTTGATTACTCTGCAAATGCAAAAGAAACAAAGGAGTTTTTTGCAACAGTCCAAAACAAGTTACACTTTGCGATTACAGGTCAGACTGCGGCTGAAATAGTAGCTGGCAGAGTCGATAGCAAAAAGGATAAAATGGGGCTGACCACATGGAGAAAATCTCCCACAGGAAAAATTATGTCGAGTGACGTTGTTATAGCAAAAAATTATCTGAATCAAAAAGAACTGGCTCATTTGAATAGGATAGGAAACATGTATCTCGACTATGCAGAAATGCAAGTAGCACGAGGAAAAATCATGAGGATGCAAGACTGGAGGACCAGGTTGGATGCTTTCTTGGATTTTAGTGAATATGAGATATTGCATAATGCAGGAAAAGTTTCTCATAAAGTTGCAGAAAAGTTAGCACTTGAAGAGTACAAAAAATATAAACCTGTACAAGATAGAGAATATTTAAGTGATTTTGATAAGGAGATAAAAAAATATCTGGAGAAAAGGGAGGGTAAAAATGAAAGCTGAATGGAGAAAGGTGAAACTAGGGGATGTTGTAGATATGCAGTATGGGTACACAACTACATCGTCTAGTGAAAACATCGGGCCTAAGTATCTTCGAATTACAGATATATCTTCAACATATATTGACTGGTCTAGTGTTCCTCACTGTAAGATAGAAGAAAAAAAAAGGCAGCAGTATGCCTTAAAAAAGGGGGATATTGTTGTTGCTCGGATTGGTGCTTCTGCAGGTTGTGCCAAACTAATAAGACATAATGTTGATTCAATTTTTGCATCGTATTTAATACGCATCATTCCTAAAAACAAAGATGTAAACAGAACGTTTTTCGGTTTGTTAATTGAATCAATTATTTTTAAAAAATTTGTAAACTCAACAAAAAGTGGTGCTGCCCAGCCACAAGCAAATGCACCTTTGCTTAAAAGTTTTGAGTTTAATTTGCCTAACAATAGCACACAAAAAAGACTTGCACATGTAATTTCCAGTTATGATGATTTAATTGAAAACAATGAAAAACGTATAAAAACTCTTGAAGAAATGGCTCAAAGACTTTATACACAATGGTTTGTAAAATTCAAATTTCCAGGACACGAAAAAATTAAAATGATGGATAGTGGAACTACGTTTGGAATGATCCCAGAGGAGTGGGAGGTAAAACCACTCTCTAGTTTTGCGAAAATAATCATGGGGCAGTCGCCACAATCAAAATTCTATAACCAAAGAAATGAGGGCCTTCCTTTTCATCAGGGTGTAAGAGATTTTGGATCTATTTTTCCAACAAACAAGATATATTCTACTAGTGGAAATAGGCTGGCTGAAGCTAATGATCTACTTTTTAGTGTAAGAGCACCTGTTGGAAGACTGAATATTGCCACCGAAAAAATAATACTAGGTAGGGGTTTGGCTTCGATTAAGGAAAAGAAAAATCGACAAACTTTCCTTATTTCTATGTTTTTAAACAGATTTACTGAAAAAGATATGTTGGGGAATGGGGCTATTTACAAATCAATTAATAAAAATGAGTTAGAAAAACTAGGTTTTATTTATCCAGATTCTAATGTTACAGATGCTTTTGAAAACATTGCGACGCCCTATCTTAATGAAATCAGAATATTATCAAAAAACATCAGGGTATTGTCAGATATCAGAGATTTAATGATTGAAAACTTAATTACTGGTATTAGAAGATTAAATAATTAGCATGACACAAGACAAAACGCAATTTATAGGATATCTAAAATTTTCTGGGCCATCTGTCGATGAGGGAAGGATTGATATCGAGAAAATAGGGAATTCACTAATCGCATTGAACAAGTTATTTATTAAATTTGCTAAAGCAGATGAATCAAAAAATATTTCATTAAAGTTAGGAGATATAAAAAAAGGTTCAACTGAAGTGAATATTTTTCTTGAGCAAGTTATCCCAGTTGTTCAACCCGTAGTAAATACAACAGCTTTATTAATGGTAGCAAAAAGTGTAGGAATCACAGAGTTTGGAAAGCAATTCTTTGGAACTCTTGGTCAGCAAGTGGCATTAAAAATTTTCTCTAAAGGGAAAAAATTAGAAAAAACAAAAGAAGTATTTGAAAATGGCGATATCTATGTTCTAACAAAAAACATTCAAGGTGAAGAGAAAAAATTCCTAAAAGAATTATATGATTCTCAAAGCGAATTTGCTCTACCACTACGAGACTTGATTCAATTAGAAGACAAAAAAGAAGAATCTTTAGAAGTAGGATATTATGAGAATAATTACACAAATAAGATTGCTGATATTAAGTTTGAACAAAAGGAGTTTTTTAATATCGACAGAGAATTAAGCTTTGAAGAAAGAATGGAAGAGGAATTTGATGAACTAAAGGCTGAAAATATTAAAATAATCGGCAAATTTGTAGACTATTATGGAATGGCACACAAGTATCACTTCTCATTTCAAGCTAGAAAAAACCAAGAAGAAATTGGTAAACAGAAAATATTATGCAAAACAGAGGGGTTGAGTGTGTCAGACATTATTGAATTGTTAAAACCAGAAAAACAAGAAAAGAATATTTGTATTTATGGCAAAGCTACTAAAGATCAAGAGGGTAAAATAGATAAGATTAAAATCATTTGGTTTAATGCGGACGAAAACTTTAATCCGCAACAGAATAGGTTATTCTAAATGAAAAATGAACAAATTTAATCAATATCATTCAGTTTATGCAATATTTATTACGAATTTATTAATAGAAAATCTAATGCTAGCAGAATGTTACTAACAAAAAAATGAATTATTTTGATTTAACAAAAGCAAATATTGAAGATCTCATAATAGAGAAAGTGGATAATTTCGATTGCTTAATTAAAGACGGGCAACAAACTTATGATGGATTTATTTTAGCAAAAAGCCCGACAGGAAGCGTTTTAACTCTTTGCGATATAAGCTTTCATAAATCCAATATAGATAACAAGTATCAACCACGTTTAGTATTCAGAAAAAGTGATATTAGCCTAGTGGATAAAACTACAAAATCAGGTGCAACACATATAAGAATACCCTTTCACACAGGTCAAGATGGGTATAGGGAATTTTGGAAAATGATTTCGTTCTTGTATAAATTTAAAGATCTAATTGATGTTGGTGATTTTGGCGATACTTTTCAGATAGTAGTAACAAGCCAAAATAGTGCTCATTATATTTCTGAATTGTTAAAAAAGGGATACTCTGAAGATGTTTGGCAAGCCTTAGTTGAAACTAATCCAGATTTAGCAACAAAACTTTCATTATCAATCATTTATGAGTCAAGAAAATCAGTTATTGATGAGATGGAAAAGAAATTGGAGCAAGATGAAAATGAGGAATATTGGCAGAAAACATTAGCTAAGAACCGATGGATTTTTGGTAATAGCTATATAGGTATTATTGGAGAAAGAAGAACAAATATTTTATCAACTCTGGATCATCCACTTATTACGGAAGATGGTTATTTAGAAATAGTTGAGATTAAGAAACCAAGCTTCCCCTTTTGGAAAAAAACTAAAGATGGAAAGAATTATTTATACAGAGGTAAATATTTGGTTCCTAATACTGAATTACAATCGGCGATAGCACAGGGTTCTAATTACATCTATGAAACTGAAAAAGATATGGATAGTAAAACATGGGCAGAAAATCATGATGGGATATACCCATTAAAGCCAAAATGTTTAATAGTTCATGGTAGGTCTAATGATTGGGAAGCTCTTGAATCTCAATCTTATAGACTTCTAAATGATAGACTTCATGGTATATCGATCATAACTTTTGATCATTTAGTATTAAGAGCAAAACAAACATTAGAGTTGTTTAAACCGGTCAAATAATATGAATAAATTTAATGAAGATAATTTAGTAGAGCAAACCGTTATAAGTATCTTAAAAGAATTATGGCAAGATGAAAATTGCCATATCAATGCTTTTACAGATGCAGAAGATAAAAAGCTTGGACGAGAAAATCGTGGCGAAGTTTTGCTTACCCCCACTTTACGGTTTTCGTTAAAAAAACTCAATCCAGATATTCCAGATTCTGCAATTGATGAGGCAGTTAGTGAAATTTCTCGAGATAGATCTACTCTTCCTTTGGTTCGAGCAAATCAAGAAGTCTATAAATTATTGAAAGATGGATTAAATGTAAATGTTAAAAATGCTGACGAAAGTGATGAAACGGTTACCATTAAGTTTTTTGATTTTGAAAATCCACTAAATAATGATTTTAAAATTGTTTCACAGATGTGGATTGTGGGAGATATTTATACCAAAAGACCAGACGTGACAGTTTTTGTAAACGGTATGCCTCTTTTGTTATTAGAACTTAAAGCTTCACACAAGAATCTGTCAGATGCATTAAAAAGCAATATAACACCATATAAAGAATCTATTCCAAAATTATTTTGGTATAACATGGGCATTGTTATTTCGAATGGAGTAGAAAATAAAGTAGGATCGTTAACAGCCCCGTATGAATTTTATAACGACTGGAAAAAAGTAGAGAGTGAAGAAGATGAAGCAAAAACAGACCTCCGTACCCTTTTATTTGGATTGTGTGATAAAAAAAGATTTTTAGATATATTTGAAAACTTTATTTTGTTTGATGAATCAAAGGGAGAAGTAAAAAAGATAATCCCTCGATATTTTCAGTACTACGGTGTAAATAGTGTTTTTAAAAATGTTAAAAATAGAAAAAATTTAGATGGCAAGCTAGGAGTCTTTTGGCACACACAAGGATCTGGTAAATCTTATTCTATGGTTTATGTTTCTCAAAAAGTTTTAAGAAAACTAAGAGGCAACTTTACTTTTGTAGTTGTTACAGATAGAACACAACTTGATGGGCAGGCATATGGAAACTTTGCAAATGTTGGAGCAGTTTATGAAAAAGAAGTACGAGCTACAAGTATTCATAATTTAAAAGACTTATTGCAACAAGATCATCGACAAATTTTTACAACAATTCAAAAGTTTCAGGATATAGCAGAGGCAGTTTCAAATAGAGAAGATATTATAGTAATGACGGATGAGGCGCACAGATCCCAATATGACCACTTTGCACTTAATATGAGAAAGGCACTACCAAATGCTTCTTTTATCGGATTTACAGGTACACCACTTTTGGCCAAGGGTGAAGAAAAAACAAGAGAAACCTTTGGTGAGTATGTTTCTGTTTATAATTTTGGACAGTCCATTGAAGATAAAGCAACTGTACCTTTATATTACGAAAACAGAGTTCCATTTTTGAAAAATGTAAATGAAAATCTCGATAAAGACTTAGAACAAGTAATGAATTTTTATGATTTAGAAGAAGACGCGGAAGACAAATTAGAAAAGGAATTCTCAACCTTTTACCATATTGTTACAAGAGAAGATAGATTAAATGCAATTTCTAGGGACATAGTACAACATTTTGTTAGTCGTGGTTATGATGGTAAAGCAATGGTTGTGTGTGTTGATAAAAAAACTGCAATAAGACTACACTCAAAAGTTCAAAATGAATGGCAAAGGTATCTTGGTAAATTAAGGTTAGAGCTTAGTAATACAACTGATGAATTCAAAAGAGATCGTATTTTAGAAAAACTAGAACAACATGAGGATGTTGATATGGCTGTGGTTGTGAGTCAAAGTCAAAGTGAGATTGAAGACATGGCAGAATTCGATATAGACATGAAGCCAATCCGAGCACGAATAATTAATGAAAATCTAGAAGAAGAATTTAAAAAAGCAGATAGTAATTTACGAATAGTTTTTGTGTGTGCAATGTGGATGACGGGTTTTGATGTTCCTAATCTTTCAACTTTATATTTAGATAAGCCACTAAAAAATCACACATTAATGCAAACTATTGCAAGAGCAAATAGAGTTTATGAAGGCAAGAAAAATGGTGTAATTGTTGACTACATAGGCGTATTTAAAAATATTGAAAAAGCGTTGGCTCTATATGCTTCTACCTTATCGGGCGATGATGAAATCATTAGGGATAAAAGTGAACTACTCGAGGATCTTAAGAAAAAAATAGCCCAAACAAAATCTTCTTTAAAAGAAAAAGATATAGATATTGATTTAATATTAAAGGTTTCTGCAGAAGAAAAATTGAAACTGATTAATCATTACTCTGATATTGTTCTTTCCGAAGAAAGATACAAAAAGAAAATATTGAATATTGCTTCAGAGTTACAAAGTGCCTATAAGTCAGTGCTTCCAGATCCAAATGCAGAACAATACTATGATTTTGTTATAGCAACTACTGTTTTGGCATCAAGAATAAGAGATATAGGTTCAAAAAGTATAGATGTTTCTGGAGTAAAAAGAGACTTGGAAGAGTTATTAGATAGATCAATTCAAACAGGCGAATATATTATCCCTCAGCACAAAAAAATTAAAGATTTAAGTAAATTAGATGCAAATGCACTGAAAAAGTTTTTTGAAGATTTAGAAGATAAAAATATACAGGTTGAAGAAATGAAATCAGAGTTAGCAGATAAGATTGAAGAATTAATGAAAAGAAATAAAAAAAGAAAACAATTTATGGACAGGTTAAATTCGTTGCTTGATGAGTATAACAGTGGAGCTCATGATATTGATAAATTATTTGATGACCTTGTAGAACTAGCAAAAGACTTAACTGCAGAGGAGGAAAGATGCATTAAGGAAAATTTGACTGATGATGAATTGGCTATTTTTGATCTATTAGTAAAAGATGAATTATCGGAATCTGAAATTATGCAAGTGAAAAAAGCTAGTAGAGCGCTTTTAGAAAAACTTCAAACAGAAAAGCTTGTACTTGATTGGCGAGAGAAAGAACCAACACGGGCAGGCGTAAAAAATACAATATTTAATATTGTATACAGTACTTTACCAGAACCTACTTACACCGAAGTAGATTGTGAACAAAAGGGATTAGAGGTATACAATTTTGTATATGAAAGATACGGAAGTTTTTCGTATGAGTAACTTCAATAGTTAACTATAAATTTATGAATAAATTCAATGATTCCGCAATTCAAATTCTAAAAGAAACTGACAAGCCACTACATTATAAAGAGATTACTCGCTTGGCTATAGACAAAGGTATTTTACAAACCATGGGAGCTACTCCTTGGGCTACCATGAATGCTCAACTTTCAATGGATATTATCAATAATGGTGAAAGCTCTATTTTTTATCGTGCTCAACCAGGATTTTTTGGACTGAAAACGCAGGGAATTATTAAACATGTCAAAGTAAGTGCTAAAACTAAAATCATAAAACACAAGGTCACGGATTCTCTTAACACAAAACAAAAAGGTGATATTGCAGAGGCTCGTGTAGCTGAACTTCTCACTTTGTACGGCGTTGAGGGTTTAAGTTGTTACAGACCAATTAGTGATGACGAGGGAATAGATATTATTGCTAAACGCAGAGAAAAACTCGAAGTTGCGTACATCCAAGTCAAGTCTAGTTTTGGATATAAAGATCGAGGGTTTGTTTCAACAGTTAGAGAAAAACAGATCAAAAATAAAGAACGGATGATTCTTGTTTTTGTCTACTTTGACCTTTCAGAAGGTGATTTATTCGATCAAATATTTTGTATTCCTGCTCCAGATTTTTTGAGACTTACTGCAAATGAAGATAAAAAACCAGGTGAAAGGGTTTTTACCGTGGGTCTTCGCAATCCAGATAAGTCAAAATATTCTGAATTTATGATTGAAAAACGCGAGCTTGCAAATCGAATTATTGAGATTATGGATAAACTATGAAAATTCACTGGAAAAGGATAATTAGAGCTATTTTAGCTTTATATTTAATCTACGCATTTTTTGGATTTATCCTAGTTTTTCCAATTATAGAGTTTCAAAATTTCTCCCTTTCTATTTTTAATTTTTTCACGATTATAACTGTAGTCTTATTACCAATCTTTTTTGGAATAGTTTATATTCCAATGCTTGTAACTGTTGGATTTCCAGATACACAATATCTGCTAGGTGACTTCTCTAGAGTGCCATTACCTTCATTATTAGGATTGTTAATTGGATTGTTATGTAACTTGATTTTTGTCTATTTACTCTACAGGCTTTTCGACCACCTTTCCCGTTCCAAACTATCCAGATAACACAAAACTTTTTTACGAGTTTTTCTTCCTATCATGCTTCTTCATTTTATGGAGTTAAAATCATCTGTCAAAAGGTGGGTTTTTAGCTCGTTCCTCACTAAAAATCCTTTTTGACTTTGCACAGCTTCGCAAAAACTTTTGACAGACCACTTCGTTTGATTTTCACCCCATGCCCCTTTTTTTGCATGATAGGAATAAAGATCTATCTGCGAATTATTAATTTATTCCCTTAAAGGAGGTGAAAATTATGAAATTATTAACAAAGGAATTGTTAATGAGATTTGAGAAGGTTGGTAGGCAAGAGGATGATAAAGATCCAATTGTTATTGCAAAGTTCTTTAATCCACTCAGATAACGACCCCTACTACACCGCTATTGCAGCAAGTGATACGAGCAAAAGACTAAATGCTAAATTTATTCTAATTAAAGGTGGTAGCCACTTTGGCTCAAATGAAAAAACCAAAAAAATTCCTCAGATATTAGAACTTCTTTAAAAAAATTGAGATAAGAAATTGACGAACCTAGATATATTGAAATGTTCAATTCTATTCAATTGGAAGATATATCTCGAAAAACTGCTTGGTCGAGTCAGAGCTGACCGTGCGATAGATCTCAAAATCTGGTACATCTTTCCGTACTTTTAATTTATTTAGCTTACAATACTTTTCCAATTCTTTCCAAAATAGTGAAAGTAAATTCCCCGGTCCGTTGTGAGTATAAGTAAGAACCTTACCTGGATTGAACTCCATAAATTTGACTATATCTTCAAACTCATCTTTTACTCTCATGCCTTTTGTTGCTAATACCCCTATTTTAATCCTGCTTTTTTTAGGTCGATAGCCTTGTTCTTCAAAAATTGCCAGCGTGGTAAAATCAGTTCCTTTATCTTCAAACATCCTTGATAATTCATCACAGTACTGTCCAATTTTTGCATACGAGCCTATCTTTTCAATATAATAGACAGGAAAAGGCGGTAAGACTTTTATAACAGGGTTAACCATTGTCCCATTCAACTTAAGATTGTCGTTAAATTTGGTCACATTTTTCAAATTAAACTCAAGGAGTCGAATTTCTTTCGCAATTAACTCTTTTTTATCATCAAAGAGCTTGTCGAGCTTGCCTTTTATTTTCAAATATTTTTTCATTTCTTCAAGAGATACTCCAAGCGTTGAAAGCAGAAGTATCCGCTGGTAATCAAGAATTTGTCGCTCTTGGTAAAAACGATATTGAGAGTTATTTACAAATGCTGGTTTAAGTACTCCTTTTTGGTCATAATAAATGATCGTTCTTTTTGTGGTTGATGCAAGTTTTGCAAATTCTCCGGTTGTTATAAGATTGTCCATATGCGCTTGACTATAACGTAACGTTATACTATATAATACACAATGTCTACCAGTTTGTCAAATATATGAACCACATTGTTATAAAAGGAGCAAGGGAAAATAACCTGAAAAATATCGATATAGAGATCCCAAGAAATAAAATAGTTTGTCTTGTGGGAGTTTCAGGATCAGGAAAATCTACAATAGCATTTGATATTATAGCCCGCGAAGGCGAAAGACAGTATTTTGAGTCTCTCCCCTCTTATGCAAGAAGGTATCTCCACAAAAATAACCGTCCGGAAGTAGATGAAATTAAAGGAGTATCAGCATCTATTGTAATCAGCCAAGATCGCGTCCGCGGAAACCCACGATCAACTGTAGGGACTTTAACCGAAACTTATACTTACTTGCGGCTACTTTATTCTCGAGTAGGTTTGCCATCAATGGATTCCTCTTTCTTCTCATTCAATCACCCATACGGGGCGTGTAAAAAATGTAAGGGACTGGGTAGGGCAATTGAAGTCAACGTCAATAAGATAATTGACAAAAGTAAGAGTTTGAATGAAGGAGCAATAATCCCTAGCGATTGGTACGTCGGGGGAAGACAATGGAGTATTGTAAAAGCATCTGGTCATTTTGATATGGATAAGAAATTAAGAGATTATGACGCTGGAGAACTGGAACTCATTCTCTACTCTCCACCTGAGATGTTGGAGTCTATCAGTGGAGAGTTTATAGATCGCTGGACTTTCCAAGGAGTTATCCATCGTATAATCCACCGCAACAATAATACCCATCGTAGCTTGTCTGAGAAGGATATGAAGTATTTTGAGTTGGTTGATTGCCCAGAATGTCATGGTTGGCGACTCAATAGCAAGTCGCTAGAGGTCAAATTAAATGGCATGAATATTGGTGAAGTTGGGAACTTGCCACTTGTTGAGTGTTTGAATTTCGTTAAAAGTCTTGATCATAAAAATGCGCAAGTCATCAAGCCTAGGCTGATTGATCAACTCCAAGGATTAATTGATGTTGGAGTTTCGTACTTATCATTAAATAGATCAGCGGATACATTGTCGGGAGGAGAAGCGCAGAGAGTGAAAATGGCCCGTCAACTCAGCTGTGATCTGATTGAGACTGTATACGTTTTAGATGAACCCACGGCAGGACTTCATCCTCGCGATGTCACAAAAGTCGTAGAAAATTTGAAAAAACTTCGCAACAATGGCAACAGTGTGATCGTAGTTGAACACGATGAAACAGTGATAAGGAGTGCTGATTATTTAATCGAGGTTGGGCCTGGAGGAGGTAAGAAAGGTGGCGAGATTGTAGCTACTGGTAAAATTGACGACCTGATATCAAACTCTTCCTCACTAACTGGCAAATATCTCAGCGGAGATAAGCACATCAAGGCAAAGAAAAAATATAGGAAAGCCTCTGGCGGGTTGCAGGTTGCCAACGCAACCCGCCATAATTTAAAAAATATAAGTATAAGGATTCCAACTGGAATTTTAGTAGCGCTAACCGGAGTCTCAGGATCTGGAAAAAGCTCCTTAATCCAAGAAGTTACAAATCAGCATGGTAGTCAAGTCGTTTTGATCGATCAAAGTCAGATTGGTGCGAATAAAAGAGGTTGTATAGCGACATATGTCGGTGCTTTTGACCGGATAAGAAAATATTTTGCAGATGAACATCGTGTCCACCCAAGCATATTTAGCTTCAACTCAAAAGGTGGTTGTGAGTTGTGTCGTGGAGTTGGTTTTATAGAGATGGATATGAATTTTTTAGGTAATGTCAAAATAAAGTGTGAAAGCTGTGGTGGATCAAGATATAAAGAAAAAGTTCTGAGTTATAAATATAGGGGTAAAAATATTGCTGAAGTTTTAGAAATGACGGCATGCGAGGTCGGAGACTTCTTCAAATCTTCTGAAATTAAAGCTCAAATGAGTCTTCTTGATGAGGTTGGCTTGGATTATATGGAGATGGGACAAACTTTGGACACATTGTCAGGTGGTGAATCACAAAGATTAAAACTTGCAAGCAAGCTTCAAGCGAAAGGAGAGTTTTATATTTTAGACGAACCTACGTCTGGCCTTCACTTTGCTGATATTGAAAAATTATTACTTCTCTTGAATAGATTAGTTGATAATGGCAACACAGTCCTAGTTGTCGAACATAATTTAGATGTTGTCAAAAATGCTGATTGGGTAATTGATCTTGGACCAAGTGGTGGAGAAAAAGGAGGTCGAATAGTTTTTCAAGGAACTCCAAAAGAAATAATAAATATTAGTAATTCCTACACTGGTCAGTATTTAAGAGCTGCAATGATATAATCCCCCATCAATAACCCAAAATAACAGCTTCAAATGGACGAAGTGTTAAAGTCGATTTTTCAATTTTCTCTACTCGGTCAAGACCTGTTGAAAGAAGAATGTTCCAGTTGCTATTTGGTAGTTCAGTTTCCTGCGCTTCTTTAGAAAAATTTGCCAAAATGAATGTTTCCTCTAACTTATTACGTCTAAAATATCCAAAAATATCGGGATTTTTGCAAAAATACTTAATATATTTACCATTTGATAAACTTGTCTTTGTATTTCGAAGCTTCAAAATAGATTTATATAAATTTAAAAAAGATGTCTTATTTTGTTTTTCAGTCTGAACATTACGTTTTCGGTATTCAGTCTCTAGTGGAAGCCAAGGTTCAGCATCTGAAAATCCTGCATATTCTGAATCATCCCATTGCATAGGAGTCCGCACGGGATCACGTCCAAAGCCAGTCCCTGGCGTATGAAGCGCAATTGGATCTTTTACTTTTTCTTTGGGAATATCTCGATTTTTCATTCCCAATTCCTCACCATAGTAAATAAATGGAATACCCCTAAGTGTCAGCTGCAGAAGAGCTGCAGTCCGGGCTTGATTTTCTCCAAGCTTAGAGACAATTCTGGGAAAATCATGACTGCCTAAAACATACGTCGGGAAATAATTATCTCCAATCATTTCGTCAAACTCGTCAATAAACCGTTTATGATTTTGAGCAATCCATGGCAGTGATAAAAATGAAAAATTGAATGGAGCAAAACTTTGACGGTCAACTATATGATATAAATTCACAATCTCCTTCAAAAATGTATATATCTCGCACACCATAAACCGATCTTCATATTCGTCGATCACATCATGAAGTTTTTTAAGCATCTCAAGAGTCTCAGGAAGTGCAACTGTATAAATATGTAGAAGGCTATTATATTGGCTATTTTTATCGATTTTATACTCAGGATTATCTGGTTCGTCTCGAAAGAAAGGGTCTTTGAAAAGCTGGTATGCGACATCAACTCGAAAACCATCAACTCCCCGTTTCAGCCAAAACCGCATCATCTTTGTTATTTCCTCGACTACTTCTGGATTTCTCCAGTTTAGATCTGGTTGACTGACATCAAAACTATGAAGGTAATACTCACCGGTTTTTTCATCAAACTTCCAGGCTGAACCACCGAATTGAGAGAGCCAATTATTGGGTGTCCCTCCGTTGGGTTTAGGTTTTTTCCAAATATACCAGTCTCGCTTTGAATTTTGCTTTGAACTACGAGATTTTTTAAACCATTCATGATCTACGGATGTATGATTTGGAACAAAATCCATCAGGATTTTTATATTATGCTTATGTGCCTGCTTGAGCAGATTATCAAAATCATTAAGATTACCAAATAACGGATCTATTTGATAGTAATCGGAGATATCATAACCAAAATCATTCATCGGTGAACAGTATATTGACGATAGCCACAATGCACTTATTCCCAAATCTTTCAAATAATCGAGTTTTTCAGTAATGCCATTTATGTCGCCGATCCCATCTCCGTTGCTGTCATTGAAGCTTCGTGGATAAATCTGATACACAACTCTGCCTCCCCAAGAATTATTTTTCATAGGATTTTAGTAATTCTTTTTATTTATATTTTTTAATAACGCGTGAAAATCTGAGAACTGTTTTTTTGCTGTGAATTTCTCCTCAACAGTCTCATGACCATGCAAAATAAATCCATCTCTGAGTTTTTTATCTGTGAGAACTTTCTCAATTCTTTGCGCCAAGATAATTGGGTCGTTTGGTTGAACTAAATACCCACTATAGCCATCACTTATAATCTCAGGAATTCCGCCTGTTTTCGCACCAATTACTGGCAATCCGCAGGCCATAGCCTCAAGAAAAATCTGTCCCAAAGTTTCATTTTTTTCAGCAGGTAAAACAAGAACGTCAGATCCTCTATAGACGTCTGGCATCTGATCCAGTTCAAACATTTTGACAATAGTTTTTTTCTCAATATTATTTATTTTTATATATCCATGAAGCATCTCGTATACACTTTCAAACTCTGACTTTAAATTCTTTGACGCTCTTGCTACTCCGATGACGAGTCTCCATTTTGGGTATCTCGGCGAGAACCTCGAAAAGGCCTCGATGAGATTTATCATCCCTTTTTCCCGAAGCATATTTTTGGATCCAGTTATTATTCTGCCTGCCGTCAAAACAATTTTTGCATCTTCCGAAAGGCCCAATTCTTTTTTTAGGCTACTACCATTATTTCCTTCAGGTTTGAAATCAAGCGTATTTACTCCGAGATAATCTGTCGAAAGCTTTTTAATATCTATCCCTTTTTGAAAACAATCACCAGCAACACTCTTGCTGACACAACTAACATGATCCCACATAAGTTTGTTTACCAGAGCAATTTCTAGTGGCTTTTCGGCATATACATGGAGCCTTAGCATCAATGGTATTTTATGAGCGGTTGCGATCATATTGAGCCGAAAGCTATATCCGGCAGTCGAATCCGACAATAAGTTTTCAGCACATATGACATCTATATCATGCTCATGAATTATTGATTCGATCAAATCTGCAAAGCCTTGCTCTTTCTGCATCATATGTGACGATGGTCTAATGACACGCGGTACCGAAAAATTATTATCATAATAGATCGTCATATTTCCCTCTACTTTTTTGTTGCTTTTACCAGATGTTGGAAGAATAAGAAATGTTTTAATATCGCTGCGTTTTTTGAAATAATTAATGAGATTGAGAACATATCTCTCAACACCCCCGATACTCTCAAATGGAGAAATCGGACTGATAAATAATGCTTTCATAGTTTAAATGTTTGAATAAAATATATAATTTCAGGAAGACCACGCGCCTTGTAGCTCAACGTGCTAACTTTCAAAAAATCTCAGTATGGAGTTGTTTTTCAGGAAGAGGTTCTAGGTCGTCTACTAAGCACATCTTATCACTTTTGGCGTTAAATAGCAAAGATCTATATGATTTCCATACACATGGAACCTATAAATCAATTTGAAAACTGATAATTCTTGATGTATAATTACATATTATATGAAACCGTTTCCTAAATCAATGAACGTACTTATTACATACGACGAAAAACTACAGAGAATAACCAAAGTAGAACAGGAAGAAGCAATTGTTTCTGAGGGATTAACTTTCGTTATTTTTCTCAAATTCATATTTGACTCATATCCGGAAATACCCAAACTTTATCCGCCCGGAAGTATTGAATTAAGACTCAATGACAAACCTCCCAAAGAATTTGAAGTCTTGAATGACGGAGATGTAATAAGTCTTAAGGTGCTCTACTC
>Ga0210057_1004945_pt1 | contig 17360 bp, 13 predicted proteins | sample CryGeyCG2114_010_2_FD_183968 | JGI IMG/M metagenome (GOLD analysis project Ga0210057, IMG submission 183968) | Groundwater microbial communities from aquifer - Crystal Geyser CG10_big_fil_rev_8/21/14_0.10 (SPAdes) (version 2) | ecosystem: Environmental > Aquatic > Deep subsurface > Groundwater ...
AATCCAGCCAGCTGGCTGATTCCATTTACCTTTATCCATTTTTGCAGCGTGAGCCTCTTTGACCAACAAAAATTTGCCCCCTTTTTCTAAGATTGCGCTAACCACGCCGAAAGTTTGTGAAAAAACCCGTTTGATCATATTTCTATTCTTCCGTGGTGAGAGGTTGATCGCTCAAAGTCAATGTGCACTCCGGTCTGCTCGCCTCGTTGAGATTGAGGGTGACTCGAATGGAACCCAGGACATAGGTGAGTGCGCCGGCGCTGACGATCAGCTGACCGCTCGGTGCGCCACCCAGAAAGCAGCGGTTGGTAGTCTCGTGGACCAAGCACATCAGCTCCTCATCGGATCGCAGCGGACCCATACCTTCCTCTCCAGAAGGAGGTGGGAAGGCTCCCGTAAGCTTTGGGATGAGCCTCTCCAGCGTTCTGATGAGCGCTGGGAACGACTGATCAGTGCGTCTTGCTATCATAGCAGTCTCTCCTACGTGTGCAGAGTTATTTATATTGTATTGTCTAAAGAGAACTTGTCAAATACGAAGCGAGACCGAAGCGAAATGCCTCGGTCTCGAATGCAACAGAATGGAGATCGTAGTCATGCGGCCGCCTCTTCGTACCAGCAAGCCGCTTGCTTCTCCACAGCCTCCCATAGGCGGATGTGATCCCTGGGCGGTTCACCACCGCAAGCTTCCTTAGCTGCCTTCCTTGTCCTCTCATTGTCTGGGGCCACCCACGTACTTCTTGGTAGGGCGACAGCGATCCAGGCTCCTCGCACTGACCAGCTCCAGAAGAACTGAGGCGAGATCTCGATCGGTGACTTAAGAAAGGCCGTAATATCGCGAAAGCCTGCACCGCGTAGGACCTCTAGTTTCACGAAGTCCAGCGAATCAACAGCCATCTCGGTGTACCTCCAGACACATAACCTTTCGGTGTAGCTAATTATAGACCAAACTTATGATTTGTCAAGAAGAAATCAGTCAGCCTTGCGTTTTATACCTGGAACTGTTAGAATTATAGGAAGGGACAGGAAGCAAAAGGAAATATGGCCAAAAGACCCAAAAGAAAATTAAGCAAAAAAGAGGCCAAGGCGAAAGCGCGTCTAGATGCGGTGATGGAAGACCAGATGGCGCAAAAAAGTGCCGCAGTCGCAAGCCCGGAAACAAAAAAAACAGTTGTTGAGCTGTCATCAGTTTTAACAGTGCGCGAATTCGCCGAGAATCTAAATTTACCTGTGACCGAAGTCATCGGGACTTTAATAAAAAATGGCGTCATGGCCACAATCAATGAGTCAATTGACTTTGATACCATGGCGATTATTGGCGATGAGCTTGGCTTTGAAGTAAAACCGCAAGTTGAAGACGAAAAAGCCGTTGAGGCTAAAGTAGCGACAAAAAAGCATTTAGTTTCGCGCGCGCCGGTGGTAACGGTGATGGGCCATGTTGATCACGGCAAAACAAAATTGCTTGATGCCATCCGCGAAACCGATGTCGTCTCCACTGAATCAGGCGGTATCACTCAGCATATTGGTGCTTATCAGGTTGAGATCCGCCCAAAGGGCGGATCGAAATCCCGAGGCCGTGGGACGGATCGAGGGATCCCTCGGCAAGCTCGGGATGATTTTGCGACACGCAAAATCACTTTTTTAGATACGCCCGGTCACGAAGCGTTCTCGGCCATGCGCGCCCACGGCGCCAATATTACCGATGTCGTCGTTTTGGTCGTTGCCGCCAATGATGGCGTCAAACCACAAACAGTTGAGGCGGCTAATCACGCCAAAGAAGCAAAAGTGCCGATTATTGTGGCAATCAATAAAATTGATTTGCCCGATGCTGATATTGAAAAGACGAAAAGACAATTGGCTGATATCAAGCTGGTCCCAGAAGAATGGGGTGGCGAGACCGAGTTAGTTGAGGTGAGCGCTAAAACAGGACAAAATGTTGAACATCTCCTAGAAATGATTCTGCTGGTTGCTGATTTGGAAGAGCTCAAAGCTGACCCCGATCTGCCGGGCTCTGGGGTGGTGATTGAATCACATATGCAGGCCGGTCGAGGACCAATTGCTACGGTTTTGGTTCAAGAGGGCACATTACGTTTAGGTGATCCAGTTGTCATTGGTCGCACTTATGGAAAAGTCAGAATCATGGAAAACTATTTGGGCAAAAAAGTTAAAGAGGCGATCCCATCAACGCCAGTAAGGATCGCCGGGTTGCAAGATTTGCCTAATTTTGGCGACCGCTTCCTTGTTGTTTCCAACGAGAAAGAGGCCCGCGAAATGACAAAAGCAAAATCAATTACTAGAAAAGTTATTTCGATAACCGAATTGTCTAATGATATTAAAGAGGGCAAGGTAAAAGAATTGAAAATTGTGCTCAAGACTGATGTTGCCGGAAGCTTAGAGGCCATTAAGAATTCGCTTGAAAATATTTCAACAAAAGAAGTAAAGATTAATGTTATTCATGAAGGAGTGGGGGATATTTCCGAGTCAGATATTAATATGGCGGTAGCGTCTTCTGCCCTAGTGATTGGCTTTCGCATTAAAGCTGATGCTGATGTGATGAATTTAGCTCGCCGCGAAAATATTAAAATCTCAATCTACGATATTATTTATCAATTAATCGATGATTTATCAGCAGCTTTATCGGGCCTGTTAGAGCCTGAAGTGGTTCAGACGGAAGTCGGTCGACTAGAAGTTTTGGCAGTTTTTCGCGTCACTCGAAATAAAAAAATCGTCGGTGGTAAAGTCACTACTGGGAAATTAGAGAACAACGCCGAAGTAAGAATCGTCCGCAGTAAAGATATGATCGGAGAAGGTAAGATCGTTTCTCTTGAGCAAAATAAAAAGGAAACAAGTGAGGTATTAGAGGGATTTGAGTGTGGCGTCAAAATTGCCACGCCAACCAAAATTTTAGTCGGCGATATTTTAGAAGCTTATAAAAAAGAAGAGCGCGTCCGTAAATTAGGATCTTAAATTAGTCCTCGATACATTTATTATAGGAATTAACTTGGGAATTGTACTCGGCGACATCTAGATTGATCTCAGCCTTAAAGGCGAGCATTTGGGTTTCCAGGTTGCGGGTTTCTTCTAAAACTTGCTCAGCCTCGGTTTGTTTTACCTTCCCTTGATCCCAATAATCTTGAGCCAAAGAGAGGTTTTTGGTTGTCCGATATATTTCATTGCCCTGTTTGATTAAGCTGCTAGCTTCATTTACCAGGGTTTCGTACTCTGTCGAAAGCGCCTTATGTTGCTTTTCAAGATCATTAAGCTGAGCATTTTGGGCATCAATCTCCGATTTCAATTCTTTTGATGGGGCCCGACAGTTTGGAGCGGGGCTACCAAATTCTTGAACCGAAAGCCAAGTATAATGGTTCAAAATATTATTTAGACCAGCACTGACCCCGATTTCGGTATAGTTTTTATTTAAAATATTGGCGCGGTGACCTGGACTTGCCATCCAAGCATCGACTAAGGCTTTTTCGTCCGTAAAATCACCCATGGCCAAATTTTCACCGGTGTAACGGTAATTGTAGCCGACTGATAAAACAAGTTCTGCCGGCGCAACTCCGTCTGGAGAGACATGGTCAAAATATTGTTTAGCGAACATGTCGAGGACTTTTTTTCCTGCCGTTTCATCGAGCAGACTATTACGGGTCAGGACCGGAAGGCCATTTTCAGAGCGATATTTGTTCGTCCAATAAATTATTTTTTCCGGATCTAAATGTTCTGAACGGCTTTGCTCAAAATTACCAATTAATTTTCCTGGCAAGTTGACATGAGAATCCTTAGTTTTCGGGAGATAATCTTTAATTAGTTTTTTTATCGGATTAAATGAAAAATAGGCGATAATTCCGATGCTCAGCAAAACTAAAATTGTAATTAATACTTTTTTCATTGCTAATTAAAAGTCATTTTATTGAACTCAACTTTATCTATCTTTAATTATAATTCCACTCAAACAATGAGGAATTTAATTGAAAATCGTGGTATTGAATTCCACCATCTATATTCAATTATAGCACTATACAATTTGACATTTAGCCTCTTTTTGTTAAATTGGAAGATGTTAAGATTACTCTTTCGAAGGAGGCTGCCATCGATTCATCGCCTGATCAATCAGACATCGAACCAGACGAAATAAAACCAGAGCAAGAAAAGGCCAAGGGATATTTAAGGCATTTTGTTGGAAAAATAAAAGTCTTTATCTTTAATTACCAAAAAAAGATTGTTGGAAGATATCAGATAATATTGTTGAGACTCAGGAATCGAATCCCGGAGTCTTTTTTTTATTTTACTCGGAAATATCTTGCTCCTTATCTTGCGATTGTGACAATCGCTTTATTTTCGTTCGTTGCCGATTATGCCAAGGCAGCAGAAAATAGTTATTACTATCAGCCATCAGATGAGGTGATGGATCTTTCCCCCGCTGAAGTAGCCGATGTTGCTTCAGCCGTCGCGCCTTACACGAACCTTGTTGAGGTTGATCCAGTCACGGTTGCTTTAGCGGTGGATAATAGCGAATTTTTAGGAAAACCAGTGTTGGCTGATACCCAGATTACGGAAATACAACCTAGCGAGCAAAAAAGGACCAAAACCATAACTTATACGGTGGATGAGGGGGATACAATCTCTTCTATTGGTTGGAAATATGGTTTAAAAATTGCGACAATAAAATCAGCTAACAGTTTATCTGGCGACACGATCAAACCGGGTCAACAACTTAAAATTCCTCCTCAAGATCTAGATCCGAAGGCTTTGGCCAATCTACAAAAAAAGAAAGTTGCTGGTATAACCATTCCTTTTTCAGGCAAGTTTGGCCGACCAACAAGGGGATGGTTGCTGTCTCAAGGGTTTGGGAGAACAAGCTTTGAAAGATGGCATACAGGGATTGATTTAGATTCGCGTTCAGGGACGGCAATTTTGGCCTCGGCCTCTGGCCGGGTGGTTTCGGTTTCGCGGGGTTGGGGGGGTGGATATGGAAATCACATTATTATTGATCATGGTAGTGGCTTTACCACCTTGTATGGGCATTTATCTAGCTTTTCTGTTTCTTCAGGTCAATTGGTCAATCAGGGTCAACAAATCGGTATTATGGGCTCAACTGGCTGGTCAACCGGGGTGCATTTGCATTTTGAAATCCGCGTAAAAGGTTCACCACAGAATCCAATGAATTATCTTTAGCTTTACTTCGTACCCAAAATAAGATATAATTTGACAATATGTTAACAGACGAAGCGAAAATTTTTATTAAAGCGGGCAAGGGCGGCGATGGCGCCGTCTCTTTTCGTCATGAAAAATATGTGCCTAAAGGAGGTCCTGACGGCGGCGATGGCGGCGATGGCGGCGATATTTATCTGATTTGCAAGGCTGATGTCCAAACCCTGACGAATTATGCGAGAAAAAAGGAATGGCTGGCCGAGAGCGGTGAAAATGGCCGGCCAAAAAGACAAACCGGTAAAGATGGTGAGGATTTGGAGCTCATTGTTCCGCCAGGCACAGTCGTTAAAGAAAAACAGGAAGGGGACAAATCAGAGGGTGAAAGGATTATCCACGATTTTATTAAAGAGGACGACAGATTATTGATTGCTCGCGGCGGCAATGGCGGCTGGGGTAATGTGCATTTTGCCAGCGCCACACGGCAGGCCCCTTTCTTTGCCAAAAAGGGGACATTGGGAGAGGAAAGACGTCTCAAATTAGAACTGAAATTAATTGCCGATATTGGCATTATCGGTCTGCCAAATTCCGGCAAATCGACATTGCTTTCTCGTATTTCAAATGCGCGGCCCAAAATTGCTCCCTATCCTTTTACCACACTTGAGCCGAATTTAGGGGTAGCGAACTTCCACGGCAAGGAATTAATATTTGCCGATATTCCCGGCTTAATTACCGGCGCCTCAGAGGGGAAGGGCCTTGGCGATAAATTCTTGCGCCACATTGAAAGAACCCGAAAATTGATTCATCTTATCGATATTAATAGCCGCAATCTCATAGAAGACTATAGAATAATTCGTCGAGAACTAGAGCAGTGGAGTGAAAACCTTTTAAGAAAAGAAGAAATTGTTGTTTTAAATAAAATAGATACAATGCTGCCTAAAGATTCGAAAAAGGTGGCCAAGGAATTTTCCCAAAAAATTGGAAAAAATGTTCTCCTTGCCTCGGCAATTAGTGGTCTAGGGATAAATGAATTACTGGGTAAATTGATATAAATATTTCTAATACCCAAAAAGCCTCCGTCGTGGAGGCTTTTTGGGTTATCTAATTACTTTTTTCTTCGCTTAAAGATGATCGGCAGTCCCAAGAGGGCAACTACGGCCCCGCCCAATAAAGTGGCATCAAAGCCGGTTTTTGGCAGTGTCGTCAATGTAGTCGAAGCGGCATCTACCACCTTGAATGTATGAAGAGCATCTGCAACTTGAGAAGCATTAACTGGATCTTTGATATTCAACTTCGCACCCAAGACTATCGAATTCATATCGCCAAGCGGCACGCTTTTGGGAACATATATTTTAACCGAGAAGGTTTCGTTGGTGCACGGTTTGATAGGAGCATAGCCAGAGTCGTTATAATTGGAAAGAGTTGTCCAGACAAGACCATCGTAACCTACAAATTGTCCTTCCGTATCAACACCTTTGACATAGACAATTTGCCAGGGTCCAGTGGCAATACTCGGACCGCCAATTCCTTCGGCCGGCTCGCGAATTTCAATCGCTAAATTAGTCGGTGTGCCAAAGGCGATGCTGTTAAACTCATTGCCGGGGCCGGACAGGTTGTTGACCGTAAAATTGATCGTATTTTCTTGCCCGCGGACCAGCGTGTCGGTGTCAAAACTGAAACTAGCCGCAAAACCCTTCTGCGGGCAGTTGACCGCATTGGCACCGCCAGGCAGAAGAATAATTGCCGAGGCTTTTCCGCCGGGAACAACTAAAATTCCCAGGCCAAATAGAATGCCTAAAGGCAAGACCAAAGATAGAACGATAAATTTCCTCATTTTTCCTCCTAAGTTATTGATGCTTAATCTGATTATATAATATTGGTTTTGGCTGTCAAGCCAATCCGTTTTCGCTAGACCCTTGACCCGTTAGATGTTTCGCTATCTAACGGGGCTTGACAATATTTTGAATATATTTTAAAATAAATAAGGAAACAATAAAAGGGAAATAAGGGTGGAACGAATTGATTCTTAAGAGAATCCATCTGCGCTCAAGCAGCAGGGATTGTTGTGTTGTTTTAATTGCGAACAATACCCAAATGCTGCCAGAATTTAAGGAGTTTTTTAGTGCCAACGCGCGTTCAATTTAATCCGCAAAAAACAATTTCAATTCCTTTGCCTGATTTAATTGAAGTCCAGACAAAATCCTACGAATGGTTTTTCCGTGAAGGTTTTAAAGAGCTATTAGACGAGATTAGCCCGGTAGGCGATTTTACCGGCAAGGTTTTAAAATTAGAATTTTTGGGCACATCACTTGATGCTCCTCGTTACGATGAAGAAGTAACCCGTGAGAAAAATTTAACTTTTCAGGCGCCTTTACGCTCTCAGGTAAGATTAACAAATAAAATTACGGGAAAATCTAAAGATTCAACCGTGTTTTTGGGCGATTTTCCTTTAATGACGGAACGGGGTACTTTTATTATTAATGGTATTGAAAGGGTGGTCGTCTCTCAAATACTTCGTTCGTACGGGGTGTTATTCGTTAAAGAAGAAATTGCTAATAGAAAACTTTTTGGGGCAAAAATTATTCCTTCTCGTGGCGCCTGGCTCGAATTTGAAACTTCGCCACGCGATGTTATTACGGTTAAAGTTGACCGCAAAAGAAAAATACTAATTAGCACATTTCTTCGAGCGATTGGACTATCAACAGAGAAAATTATAGAATCCTTTGAAGATGTTAATGATGATAAAGACCACGATTATATCAAGGCAACATTAGGCCGCGACAGTGCCAAGACCTACGAAGAAGCTTTAGTCGAAGTCTATAAGCGTATTCGACCGGGCGATTTGGCGACGGCAGACACGGCCAAGGCATTTTTAGAAGCGATGTTTTTTAATCACAAAAGATATGATCTGGGTCGCGTTGGCAGATATAAAATTAATCGTCGTCTAGATTTAAATATTTCTGATGAGCTTAAAAATCGAGTCTTGCGAATCGAAGACACAATCGAAACAATTAAAGAAATAATTAGACTAAATAACAATCCAATGGCCGAGGCTGATGACATTGATCACCTTAAGAATCGCCGCGTTCGCGCTGTCGGTGAATTGGTGCAAGGCAAAGTAAGAGTAGGTCTTTTGCGCATGGAAAGAATAATCAAAGACAGAATGTCAGTTTTAGACCCCGACACGGTCACTGCCAATCAACTGATTAATGCCAGGCCGATTGTGGCAGTTCTGCAGGAATTTTTTGCTTCGGGCCAGCTTTCGCAATTTATGAACCAAACCAATCCCTTAAGCGAATTGGAACATAAAAGATGCTTGTCAGCTACTGGTCCAGGCGGACTATCCCGCGAACGAGCTGGCTTTGAAGTGAGAGATGTCCACTCCTCTCACTATGGCCGAATTTGTCCAATTGAAACTCCGGAGGGTCCAAATATCGGTTTGGTCGGCTATATGGCAAGTTACGCCAAAATCAATGAATACGGTTTTATCGAGACGCCATATTTAATCGTTGATCAGAGAAAAGGTCAAAAAGCATGCCGAGCAAAAGTGACTGAAAAGATCGTCTATTTAGACGCCGACGCAGAAGAGAAAGCAATTATTGCCCCAGCCTCAGCGAAAATTGATCAAAAAGGATATTTTACCGAAAGCAAAACCGTGGTTAGAAAATACGGTAAACCAACGACTGAGAGAGTCGCGAAAATTGAATATATGGATGTTTCGCCAAAACAGACGGTTTCAATCTCGACGGCCCTAATTCCTTTTGTTGAGCACGATGACGCTACCCGTGCCTCAATGGGTTCGAACATGGAGCGTCAAGCCGTCCCGCTTTTATTGCCCGAAGCGCCGATTATTGGTACCGGTATGGAGCGGGATGCTGCTAGAGACTCGGGCCAGTGTCTTTTCGCCAAGAACGAAGGGACAATTGAAGAAGTTTCGGCTTCGGAAATTATTTTTAAAACCAACAAAGGTCAAAGAATACGCTATGGCCTAAAGAAATTTCAACGTTCTAATCAGGGTACGTGTTTAAATCAAACGCCGGTGGTTAAAGCCGGTGACAAGGTGAAGAAAAATGATATTTTGGCCGATTCGTCAGCCACCGAAAATGGTGAATTGGCCTTGGGAAAGAATATTTTAGTCGCTTTTATGTCATTTCGCGGGGCAAACTTTGAAGATGCCATTATAATTTCCGAGCGCCTGGTGCGGGAAGATATTTATAGTTCAATTCATATTGAAAAATATTCGATTGAAGTCCGAGATACAAAGCTTGGCCCCGAACTTTTAACCCGAGACATTCCCAATGTAGGAGAGGAAGCTTTAGCAAATTTGGATGAACAGGGAATTGTCCGAATTGGCGCTGAAGTTAGGACTGGCGATATTTTGGTTGGTAAAATTTCGCCTAAAGGTGAGACAGAGCTTTCAGCCGAAGAGAAATTGCTTCGAGCAATTTTTGGCGAAAAAGCGAAAGACGTTAAAGATACTTCGCTTCGCCTGCCCCATGGAGAATATGGGCGAATTGTGGGAGTTAAAATATTTTCAAAAGAAGCGGGCGATGAGTTATCGGCCGGAGTTTATCAAATGGTGGAGGTGTCGGTGGCCCAACTTAGAAAAGTGCAGGTTGGCGACAAACTGGCTGGCCGCCACGGGAATAAAGGGGTAATTTCAGTTGTTTTGCCGACCGAAGAAATGCCCTTTTTAGTTGATGGCACGCCAGTTGATATTGTTTTAAATCCTTTAGGGGTAATTTCCAGAATGAACTTAGGTCAGATTTTGGAAACACATCTGGGTTGGGCGGCCGAAAAACTTGGGTTTAAGGTTTCGGCACCTGTTTTTGAAGGCGTCGATTATTCAAAAATTCAAGAAGAGCTTAAAAGGGCAGGCCTCCCAGAAGATGGAAAGGTTCAACTATACGATGGTCGTACGGGAGAGCCGTTTGATCAAAAGACAACCTGCGGGATTATCTATATGATGAAGCTTTGCCACTTAGTTGATGATAAAATGCACGCCCGATCAACCGGGCCCTATTCGATGGTAACGCAACAACCCCTAGGGGGTAAGGCGCAATTTGGTGGACAGCGTTTTGGCGAGATGGAGGTCTGGGCCTTGGAGGCTTATGGCGCTGCCCATACATTACAGGAAATGCTCACCATCAAATCCGATGATGTTATTGGGCGTTCAAAAGCCTACGAAGCCATTATTAAAGGTGAGCCAATTCAAAAACCGCAGATACCAGCGAGCTTCTACGTTTTAGTCAAAGAATTACAATCTTTAGGTTTAAATGTCGAGATGCTTTCATCAGCCGAACTTTCACGAGAAAAAAGAGAAACCATGCCCGTCATAAAATTAGAAGAAAAGTCCGAATTGGAAGGAGAATCTTTTGATGAGAAAGCGGAAGAGGAGAAAGTGACCGAATTGGAAGTGCCCGCGCCCGAGCTCGTCGAAGAACCAATTGATAAAAACGAAGAGCGAAGGTAAGGAAAGAATTACGAAGTACGAAGAAGGAAGATATGAAACAAAATCAAAGATTAACCCGGACAATTACCAGAGAACAACCAAAAATCTCCGATTTTGATGCTTTAAAAATCGCGGTTGCCTCCCCGGAAGAAATTTTAGGATGGTCCTATGGCGAGGTTTTGAAACCGGAGACAATCAACTACCGGACCCAGAAACCAGAGCGCGACGGCTTATTTGATGAGAGAATTTTTGGTCCAACAAAAGACTTCGAGTGTTACTGTGGAAAATATAAAAAGATAAGATACAAAGGTGTCGTCTGCGATAAATGCGGCGTTGAAGTCACGCGCTCGTCCGTCAGGCGAGAGAGAATGGGCCATATTGATTTAGCCGTGCCAGTTACCCACATCTGGTATGTTCATGGCATCCCCAGCATTTTAGGGTTAATTTTGGATTTATCGACGACCGAACTCGAGCAAGTTATTTATTTTGCTGGCTTTATTGTCTTAGAGGTTGATGAAAATATCCGCAAAAGCGCTCTTGAACAATTAGAAAAAGAATTTTCCGATTTAAAATCAAAATATGCTGATCGAGCGGCGAATAATCTTGAGCAAATAAAAGTTGATTCGCTATATCGCGCGACCAAGCAGGAGATTACCTCACTTACTCCTAAAATGATTTTATCCGAGAGTAAATATCAAGACCTTTCACTTCGTTACGGACAAATTGTAAAGGTTGGTATTGGCGCTGAAGCTATTTATGAGATTCTAAAAAAGACGAATTTAGACGATCTTCATGGAGAGCTAAACAATACTCTGAAAAAAGCCGATGGGACAAATCGAAGAAAAATAATGCGCCGACTGAAATTTATTACGGATATGAAAAATGCCGGTATCAAGCCAGAGTGGTTGGTTATTACCCGATTGCCCGTGCTTCCGCCTGATTTAAGACCAATGGTTCAATTAGACGGCGGTCGTTATGCCGCTTCAGACCTAAATGATTTATACCGGAGAGTTCTAAACCGCAACAACCGGCTTAAAAGATTAATTGCGCAGGGAGCGCCGGAAGTAATCTGCCGTAATGAGAAAAGAATGCTGCAAGAGGCAGTTGATTCTCTAATCGACAATTCTGCCAGACGCGGCCGGGCAGTCTCAACTGGGGCGGCGGCGAGAAAGTTACGATCGTTATCGGATATGTTGCGGGGCAAACAAGGTCGTTTTCGACAAAATCTCTTGGGAAAGCGGGTCGATTACTCCGGGCGTTCCGTGATTGTGATCGGTCCCGATCTAAAACTTCATCAATGCGGCCTGCCAAAAGTTATGGCTCTAGAGCTTTTTAAACCATTCGTGATTTCTAAGTTGATTAACGAAGGCGAAGTTCATAATGTTAAAAATGCGACCCGTTTAATTGAACGGGGTGAGCCAATTGTTTGGGATATTTTGGAGAAAATAACTTCAAATTATAACGTTCTTTTAAATCGGGCGCCGACCTTGCATCGTCTGGGAATCCAAGGTTTTCAGCCGGTCTTAATCGAAGGCAAAGCCATCCAGATCCATCCTTTAGTCTGCTACGCCTTTAATGCTGACTTTGATGGCGACCAGATGGCTGTTCATGTTCCCCTTTCGGTTCAGGCCAAAGAAGAAACGACCAACATTATGAAATCTTCGCTCAATATTCTAAAGCCAGCCTCAGGTGAGCCGGTTGTTTCGCCCAGACTGGACATTGTTTTTGGCTGCTATTATTTAACCACCTTTGAAGAAGGCGCTAAAGGTGAAGATAAAATCTTTGCCTCTAAAAATGAAGCCATTTTAGCCTACCAACAAGGCTTCGTGCACGCCAGGGCCAAAATAAAAGTAAAAATGCGTCTTGAAAAAGAGGGTCGAGAAGGGGCTAAATCTCCGGAACAAATTGTCGAGACCTCCGTCGGGAGAATTCTTTTTAATAATGTTTTGCCGGATGAAATTCTTTTCCAAAACAGCGCCATGGATTCAAAAGCGCTTAAAAAACTCGTGGCGATAACTTTTGATCGTTTCGGCACCCAAGTCACGGCAGAGATGGTTGATAAAATTAAAAAAATTGGCTTTGATTTTGCCGGGCTTTCGGGAATGACGATTTCTGTCGCCGATATAAATATCCCAACTTCTAAAGAAAATGTTCTAAAAGAAGGGGATGCGGAGTTAGAAAAAATCGAAAATCAATATCAGCGAGGTTTAATCACCGATATCGAGCGCAGCGTCAAAACAATTGAACTCTGGAATGGTATTCGTTCTAAGCTCGAAAGCCAAATGTTAAAAGAATTTGATCAGCACAACCCGGTTTTCTTAATGATTGTTTCTGGCGCGCGAGGTTCGGTTGCCCAGTTAACGCAAATGGGGGGGATGAAGGGGCTAGTAGTTAATCCGGCTGGGGAAATTATTGAATTGCCGATCCGCGCCAATTATAAAGAAGGGCTATCAGTGATTGAATACTTTATTTCCACCCATGGCGCGAGAAAGGGAAAATCAGACACGTCGTTAAGGACTTCAGACGCTGGCTATTTAACGAGACGCCTAGTTGATGTGGCTCATGACGTTGTGGTCACGACTAAAGATTGTGGCAGCGAACAGGGTCTGGAAATTGATCGTCGAGAATCTGAAGAAATGGGTGAGCATTTCACTTCTCGAATCGTCGGCCGCGTTAGCATGTTGGACGTTAAGAATATTGTTAAAAAAGGTGAGGAAATTAACGAAGAAGAAGCCGCTTTAATCGAAAAAAGTGACCTCTCGTCAATCAAGGTCAGGGATGTCTTAAACTGTAGAGCTGAACGGGGAGTCTGCCAGGCGTGTTATGGAAGAGATCTAGCTACTGGAAAAACGGTTGAGATTGGGACGGTGGTTGGTATTATAGCTGCTCAAGCAATTGGTGAGCCGGGAACGCAGCTGACGATGAAAACCTTCCACTTGGGCGGAATTACAGGGGAGGATATTACTTCTGGTCTTCCGCGCGTTGAAGAGTTGTTTGAGGCGAGATCCCCACGTAATCCTGGAATTCTGGCCGAAATTGATGGTCGAGTTAAAATTTATGAACAAAAAGAGCAAAATAACATTGTTCTGGAGTCATTTGATCTTCAAAAGGAAGAACACGATTTATCGGGGGGATACAAGTCGGTGGTTAAAGATGGCGACATTGTCAAAGCCCGCCAGGCAATCGCGGTGGCGACTGAGAGAAAAGCCATCAGAGCTGGTTTTACTGGAAAGGTTAAAATTTCCGATAAAAAAATTATTATCACCTCAACGGAGAAAGCAACCATCACTTACGAAGCGAGTTCAAGAGCTAATTTAAAGGTAGAAGATGGTGATGAAGTCAAGCGCGGTCAAGAATTGACCGAGGGGCATCTTGATTTGGAGATTTCATCGAAGTTACGCGGCAAACTTTCAACTCAAAAATATATCATTCGTAGTATCCAAGAAATCTACGCCTCACAGGGCCAGACAATTAATGATAAACATATCGAAATTATTGTTCGAGAGATGTTTTCTAAGATGAAGATTAAAGATCCGGGCGATTCCCGATACATTATCGGCCAGCTTGTTGATGAGATGGAGGTAGAAAAGGCGAATACTGCCTTAAAGGAAAAAGGTAAAAAACAAGCTCTTGTTGAAGAACAGGTGATGGGAATTACGAGAGTGGCTTTGAAGACCGAGAGCTTCCTTTCGGCGGCCTCCTTCCAGGAGACGACAAGCGTTCTTATTGACGCAGCGACTCGTGGCGCTATTGACCGGCTGCAGGGATTGAAAGAAAATGTGATTATCGGCAAGTTAATCCCCGCCGGCACTGCTTTAGGGAGGAAATAAATTATGCCAACATTCTCGCAACTAATCAAATACGGCCGACGACCAAACCCAACAAAGACAAAAACCCCGGCAATGAGAAAGGGGTTCAATTTTCTTAAAAATAAACCAGTCGATTTTAAGAAGGGCCGACCATTCATGCGCGGTGTTTGTATTAAAGTAACCACGGTCACGCCCAAAAAACCAAATTCTGCCTTGCGGAAAATCGCCCGTGTCAGATTGACCTCTGGCCAAGAAGTAACTGCTTATATTCCCGGCGAAGGCCATAATTTGCAAGAACACTCGGTTGTTTTAGTACGAGGCGGAAGAGTCAAAGACTTACCGGGCGTAAGATACCATGTCATCCGCGGAAAATTAGATACCGCGGGCGTTGAAAATCGGATGCAAGGACGATCAAAGTATGGTGCGAAAGGTGCGAAAGGTATGAAGGGTGGTAAAAGCAGTGGAGCGCCGAAAGCAAATGGCGCGGCAGAGCCTGCTTCTTCGAAGGAAGGAGCAACTGAAGCATGAGAGCAAAGAAAGCGACCAAAAGAAAATTAAATCCAGATTTAAAATATCATTCCGTCACCGTCGAAAAATTTATTAATAAAGTAATGCTCCGGGGTCAAAAAGAAACAGCAAGAATTCTTGTTTATCGCGCTTTCGATCGAGTCAAGGATGAAACTAAAAAAGAACCATTAGAAGTTTTTGAAAGCGCTCTCAAAAATACCTCACCGTTACTCGAGGTAAAACCAAGACGTATTGGTGGGGCGACGTATCAGGTTCCGGTTGAGATTTCACCGGATCGCAGAGAAACGTTGGCAATGCGCTGGATTATCACTGCCGCTAGACGTCAAGCGGGAGCGGCGTTCGAAAAATTATTATCCCAGGAAATATTGGCCGCTTTTCAAAATACGGGAGCAAGCATTAAGCAAAAAGAAAATATGCATCGGATGGCTGAAGCTAACAAGGCATTCGCACATTATGCACGTTTCTAAATATATTTACCGCCCGCTATCGCAGAAACATATCTAACAATAACATCGAAGCCGCAGTCCCGCAGACGGCGCACGGCGTGACAGAATGCAATTCTGTAAGCCAGTAAGCCGTTATGCTGGGATAAAGCGTTTGCCCATTACGCGAGATTTTAAACATATCGGATTTGACAAATTGAGTTTATTGATGTGATACTTAAATTAAGTTTAATAAAAGGAGGTAGTAGAACTTTGCTATTTCTAAAGAAATGCCAGCGGCATTTTAGCAAAGTTTCACTACCTGGTAAAAGGAGGTTTAATGGACACTACAGTAGATCCTGCTGCCGATGCCGCCGCTGCCGCGGCTACCACTGGAGTTTTAGCGTTCGGCGTCGGGATGGTGATTTTCTTCTGGATTTTGGGAATCCTCGGTCTAATCCTTTTTATCTGGGCCTTGGTCGATTGCATCCGCCGACAATTCACCAATCCGAATGATAAGGTTTTGTGGCTGGTTTTGATCATTTTGATTGGTTGGATTGGACCAATTCTGTATCTAATCATCGGTCGCAAAAAAGGAACCATCCCAGCGTAAAACAAAAGGTCTAAATACCAAAGACCACCCTTAAGAATAATGGGTGGTTTTTGGTATTATTCTAAGTTAATAATTTATTGACGACGAGTTAAGCATCTGTTAAGATATATATGTATTTCCCAAAAGGGGGTATTTTTAATATCGATCGAGGAGAAATAAATGGCGCGTGAATACAGTCTAGAGAAAACGAGAAATTTCGGCATTATCGCCCACATTGACGCCGGCCCATCCTACGCTCTTACTGCAAAAGGGACTACGTCCTCTACTTGCAGTGCGAGCTTCGGAGGACTGCGCTTTGGCTGTGGAGGAAATAATGGCTAGAGAATATTCGTTAGAGAAGACTCGCAATTTTGGAATTATAGCGCATATAGACGCTGGTAAAACAACGGTGACTGAGCGGGTGCTTTTTTATACGGGGAAAACCTATAAAATCGGCGAAGTTCACGAAGGTGAGGCAGTAATGGACTGGATGGCCCAGGAGCGTGAGCGCGGGATTACGATTACTTCAGCGGCGACAACCTGTTTTTGGGCTTCTCGCGATAACCCACGAGAAAAAATCCGTTTTAACATAATCGATACGCCAGGCCATATTGATTTCACTGCCGAGGTGCAAAGATCTTTAAGAGTGCTCGATGGCGCGATCGTTGTTTTTGATGGTGTTGCCGGCGTTGAGCCTCAATCGGAAACAGTTTGGCATCAAGCGGATAAATTTGGGGTGCCAAAGATTTGCTTTATCAACAAGCTCGATCGCCTGGGCGCAGATTTCTATAAAGCATATGAATCTATCAAAGACCGTCTAACCGACCACGCGGTCGTCATGCAATTTCCTAATGCTCATGAGGAGAAATTTAGCCAAATTATTGATTGCCTAAGACTTAAAGCCTATGAATTTATTGGCGATAAAGGGCAGGAAGTCAAAGAACTTGAGATTCCGGCAGAGTTTACTGAACTTGCCGAAAAATACCACCATATTTTAGTCGAAAAGATTGCCGAACAAGATGACGAATTGCTTCATAAGTATCTTGAGGGGACAAAACCTTCCTACGAAGAGTTAAAAAAGGTTCTTCGAGGGGCCGTAATTCGTAATAAAATCGTCCCTGTTTTTTGTGGATCGGCGCTGAAAAATAAAGGCGTCCAACCAGTTTTAGACGCAGTCATTGATTATTTACCATCGCCAATTGATATTCCTCCGGTCAAAGGGGTGAAGCCTCGGACCGATGAACCAATTGAAAGGAAGGCTGACGATAGCGAACCCTTTGCCGCTCTGGCTTTTAAAGTGGCGGCAGATCCCTTTGTGGGAACTTTAACTTTCTTCAGAGTTTATTCAGGGACTCTTAAGGCTGGCTCATATGTTCTCAATTCAGCCAAAGATAAAAAAGAGCGTATTGGCC
>Ga0210057_1004947_pt1 | contig 17353 bp, 25 predicted proteins | sample CryGeyCG2114_010_2_FD_183968 | JGI IMG/M metagenome (GOLD analysis project Ga0210057, IMG submission 183968) | Groundwater microbial communities from aquifer - Crystal Geyser CG10_big_fil_rev_8/21/14_0.10 (SPAdes) (version 2) | ecosystem: Environmental > Aquatic > Deep subsurface > Groundwater ...
TTGTAGTTAAATTTAAAAATTAAAAAATCTATTAAATTTTATAAAAATGGTAGCAATAGACAAAGAAAAATGCATAGGATGCGGAGCTTGTGTCGCTGCTTGCGAAGATGTATTTGAATTGAAAGAGGAGGGTAAGGCGCACGTTAAAAAAGGCAAGGAAAAATCAAAACTCCCTTGTGTTAAAGAAGCAGCAGATAGCTGCCCTGTGCAGGCTATAAAAATTTAATTTTTTAATTTTAATTTTTTATACCAATAAGTTGCAGTTTTTATAAAAATAAATATCAAAGATCCAAGCACCCCTAAACCCAGATCAATCATAGTATCATTATTTTTATCCATAATAATATTCAATTTTTCCAGTCCTGGATAGTCTCTAAAATAAACACCCTGAAGCTTGAAATCAAACATCCAGTCTAAAAAATATTCAACTATCTCGTGAATAGCCAAAATAGCAATTATTACACAAAAGGTTATTGTAAGTTTTACTGAAAATTTAATTTCTAATTTATTTACCAAGAAAAAAACCAAAATTCCTACAAAAGTTGGAAAAATAAGGTGAAGTGCTTTATCATAAAAAGGAGAAATATAATATAAAGGGCTTAACATTATACCAAATACAGAGATTAAAATTATAATATAATAATGATTTTTTTTAAATCTAAATCTTAAAAACTTATCTCCCATAAAAAAAAGAAAAATAGAGACAACAAAACCAATACATCTAATAAAATAATTTGTATTTTTTAGAGCATACAAAACTCCGAGTATTAATAACCCCACTAAAATGTAACCTATATGTTTTGTATGTTTCTTAAACATTTTTCCTCTTTTGTATAAAAAGAATAACAATCAGGATATTTTAAATGTTGTGTTGGGGCATAGAAACATTTATGAACACATATGAACCTATTTTCATATGAATCATAAGACATACAATATCTTTTTCAGCAAACTTTCAAATCCTTTGAGAATTAATATTATTTCTAGTTTGGATGAAAAACCAAAATCTGTTATGGAACTTTCTGAGAAATTAAGGATTGAGCAAAGCAAATTAAGTCATGCTCTTAAAGAATTAAGAGACTGTAATATAGTTAAAGTTGAGCAAAAAGGAAAGAAAAGGGTTTATAGTCTAAGCAAGACAATAATCCCAATATTAAGATTAATTGACTGTCATAGTAAAAATTGTGCTAAATGCAAGGGGTGCAGAAAATGAAAACAATCTATCTAGATAACGCAGCCACAACACCAGTTGATAAAAAAGTAGTTGAAACCATGCTCCCATATTTTTCAGAGAAATATGGCAATGCAAGCTCTCAGCATTTAAAAGGGCAGGAGGCAAAAAGAGCTTTGGAAGAAGCAAGGCACACAATTGCAAAATCAATAAATGCAAAAGATGATGAAATTATTTTTACTTCTGGCGGAACAGAAAGCAATAATCTTGCATTAAAAGGGTTATTTTTCGCAAATCCCAACAAAAAGCATATTGTAACAACAAAAATCGAGCATGATTGTGTTTTAAATGCATGTAAATGGTTAGAGAAACAAGGAGCAAAAGTAACTTATTTAGGTGTGGATAATCAAGGATTTATTAATCTTGAACAACTTAAACAAGCGATTAACGAAAATACCTTAGTGGTTAGTATTATTCATGGAAACAATGAAATAGGTGCTATACAAGATATTGAAAAAATTGGCAAAATTTGTCATGAAAAAAATGTTTATTTTCATACAGATGCGTGCCAAAGTTTTACAAAAACAGAAATAAATGTTAAAAAACAAAATTTATCTTTTGTGACATTAAATGCTCACAAAATTCATGGGCCAAAAGGAGTTGGAGCTTTGTATGTAAAACAAGGGACTAAAACAACTCCTTTGCTGCATGGCGGCGGGCATGAAAAGGGTTTGCGAAGCAGCACAGAAAATATTCCTGGAATTGTAGGATTCGCAAAAGCTGTTAAGCTTGCTGATGACAAGTATGTAAAACACATGACAAAACTAAGGGACAAGCTTATTAATGGAATTTTGCAAATCCCAAACACAAATTTAAATGGTTCAAAAGAAAACAGGCTTTGTAACAATATTAATGTAAGATTTAATAATATAGAAGGAGAAGCAATTGGAGGATATTTAGATGCTTATGGAATCTGCAGTTCAACTGGAAGTGCATGCAGTTCGCATACTTTAGAGCCAAGCCACGTGCTTCTTGCTCTTGGCTTATCTCCACTTGAAGCAAATAGCTCGCTAAGACTAAGTTTGAGCAGAGAAAACACAGAAGAAGAAATTGATAAAGTTTTAGAGGTTTTGCCGAAAATTATAGAAAAATTAAGGAAAATAAGCCCGTTTAAACTTTAAGATGAGAATAGAATTAACTCAAATATTTAACAATAAACCCTATTATACAATAACTGGTGAAGATGGTAAAATTAGTTATGCGATGGGCTATAAACAAGCAGAAGCGTTTGTCAATGAAGCAAAAGCCAAAGGAGAAAAAATTGAGCTTGTTAGAACAGCTTTTTTAGATGAGCACAGCAAGTTAGTCAAATTAGTAAATTCAGATAAAAACTCAAGATGAAAAAACAAAATAAAACAAAAAGCAAGAAAGCAAAAACCGAACAAGAAATAAACAAAAAAATGAGTTTTGCAGAGATTTTAGAGAAAAAACCAGAAGTAGCTTCTTTTTTAATGGAAAGAGGAATGCATTGCTGCGGATGTCCAATGGCTATGCAAGAGACTCTGAAGCAAGGTGCTTTAGCGCATGGTTTAGACGCAGATGAAATTGTTAAAGAGCTAAACAAGAAAAAAAAGAAGTGAAGCAAAAGAGATAGATACTAAAAAATTAAATTCGGTAATAATCTATAAAAAATTATGTAAGAAACTGCTAATAACATTAAGCTGCTTAAATCAAGCTTAAAATAATCACCTTACTAAATTACCAAAATAAATTAGAAATAAAAAATGAAAACTTGTTCAGTTTATTCAAAACAGGTTATTGAACATTTCAGAAACCCAAGAAACATGGGTGAAATGGAAAAGCCAGACGCAGTTGGAAAAATTGGAAACCCAACTTGCCTTTTGCCTGATGAAAAAATCCATAAAAATTCAGACAGTATACCAATTTCAGAATTAAAAGAAAATCAAGAAATTTTAACACATAATGGAAATTATGAAAAGGTGGTTGGGATATTTTCAAGAAATTATAATGGTAAGATTATAACTTTAAAAAATAAGCTTGGTAAAATAAGTCTAACTCCTGAACATTTGATTTATGGTATAAAAGTTCCAAAAAGATGGAAATTTTTATTTAACAAAGGGAAAAAAACATTAATTCCATCATGGCATCACATAGAAGATTTAGAAAAAGGGGATATTATTTTATATCCTATATTTAAAAAAGAAGAAGATACTAAATTTTTAGAAATTAAGATACCAAAAGCAAAATATGATTTTAGAAGTAAAGAAATTCCAAATGAAATTCTTCTTAATGAAGATTTATTAAGATTATTTGGATATTTTTTAGCAGAAGGAAATATTCAAGAAAAACCTTGTAAAACTTTTATTTCTTTTGCATTAAACATAAATGAAAAAGAGATTGTAGAAGATATAAAAAGTATAGCAAAAAACTTATTTGGATTAGAAATAAAAATTAAGGGGCTGCCAGAAAGAAAAACAATTGTGGTGTATATTTATAATGCAAAGTTAGCAAGATTTTTCAAAAAATTGTTCGGAAATGGTGCCGAACACAAGAAACTTCCAGATTTTATTATGAACCTCCCACCAGAAAAGCAGAAATCTTTGATATATGGACTTTGGAAAGGCGATGGGTATGTAAATTTGAATAGGAATGGCCCAAGGGCAGGCTATACCACAATTTCTTACCAGTTAGCACAACAAATAAAAACATTATTATTAAGACAAAAAATTGTTCCTTCAATCTACGTGGATAAGGAAAAAGAAATTAGGGGGGTTAAGCACAAAAAAGCTTATAGAATCCATGTGGGGCAAAGAGATTCTTTAAAGAGATTATGCAATATTTTAAAAATTGAATATTCTCCGAAATCTCGTGAAGCAATTAAGTCTTGGTTTGATGATAATTATCTTTATACCCCGGTTACTGATAAAGAAATATTAAATTATGAGGGAAAAGTTTTTAATTTGGAAGTAGAGAGCGCACATTCTTTCGTTTCAGAAGCTTTTTGCCTTCACAATTGCGGCGACGTTCTCTGGGTTTATTTAAAGATTGAAAAAAATAAGCAAAATAAAGATTATATTAAGGATATCAAATTCCAGACTTTTGGTTGTATCGCAGCCATAGCGGTTTCATCTGTTTTAACAGAAATGGTAAAAGGAAAAACACTAGAAGAAGCAAAAAAGCTGAGCAATCAAGAGATTGTTAAAAAGCTTGGCGGCTTGCCTCCTATAAAATACCATTGCAGTTTGCTCGGAGCAGAAGCTTTGCATAAAGCAATTGAAAATTACGAAAAGAAGAAGAGATAAAAATGAGATTTTCAAATCGCGAAATTAAAGAACTTTTTGTAGCATGGTTGATGATTTCTTTAGCTTTTGCTATTTTATTTTCAGGAGGAGCTTCTTCTTTACTCTCACCAAGTTTTACATTTGTTCTTTCTTTAATAATATCGGCATTTACTGTTGGGATAAGTTTTTTGTTTCATGAATTAATGCATAAATATGTTGCTCAGAAATATGGATTATGGGCAGAATTTAGAGCTTTTTATAAAATGTTATGGCTTGCTTTGCTTTTTTCTTTTTTTGGTTTTATTATTGCTGCTCCTGGGGCAGTAATGATACGCGGTTTTTTATCAAAAGAAAAAAATGGTAAAATTTCATTAGCAGGGCCATTAACAAACATAGTTCTTGCTTTGATATTTTTTGTTCCTTTATTATTTTACAAAGAAGGAATTTCAGGTTTATTTTTTAGCTATGGTTTTAAAATAAACTCTTTATTAGCTTTATTTAATTTAATTCCTACATTACCTTTTGACGGAGCAAAGGTTTATTTATGGAGCAAAACTATTTATATAATTGCAGTAGTTTTTGCTTTATTGTTGTTTTTATCAACATATTTAATATAAACAAAAAACAAGGAGTTTAAAATGTGTGGTAGATGTAGAAAAAAGAAAAAATTAAGAAAAGATACCTATATAAACTAATAAAAAATAAAATAGAAAGATGAAAAACAAAAATGTTGGATTTTTGATTATAGGGCTCGCAGTTGTAATTGGGATTATAATTTTGATTTTTAATATAGGGTTAAGGAATATTGTAGATGACACCTGCTCTCATGGCTCTGAATGCACAATGTACGATACAATTGCAATACAAACCTGGGTAAGTTTGGCAATAGCTGGATTAATTTTGGTTATTGGCTTATTTCTTGTTTTCAGCAAAGAAGAAACAAAAATAATAACAAAAACAAAAAAAGTTGAAATTGAGAAAAAAACAAAGCCAATTGACTACACAAAGCTGGACAAAGAAGAAAAAATTATAATGAAAGCAATAGAAGAAGCTCAAGGCACAATTTTCCAGTCTGATTTAGTTGAAAAAATAGGTTTTGATAAAGTTAAAGTCAGCAGAATTCTTGATAGATTAGAAGGCAGGCAGTTAATTGAACGCAAGAGAAGAGGGATGACTAATGTTGTGGTTTTGAAATAGGAAACAATAAAAACTCATTAACCTTTATTTGAATATGAAAAAGCGGAAAAAAAAGTTTAAATTTAGAAATTTAGTTTTAATTTTCGCATCTATATTTATAATAATCTTAATTTTCACTTTAATTGATGTTGTTGTGCATAGTTTAAGTGAAGAGTATTCTGTGCCTGATTATTATTTTAGAAATAAAATTATATTTGGAACAATAATCGGATTTATAACTTATTTGTTCATTAAAAAGAATGGCTTGTTTGTTAAGAGTTTAATTTTTTCAGCTGTTGTAAGCATTCTTCTGCAGATTAGATATTTTTTAGAAGGGTATTCTTTAAAATTTGTAATTGAATTCTTGTTTTTTCATTTTTTAATGTTGTTGCCAGCTTCTTTGATAATCTTTAGAATTTTTGATAAATTTTTGAAAGGAGATAAAAGTTTAAGAAAATGAAAAATGTAAATTTAATAATCGGGATACTCTTGCTTTTGATAGGAGCATTTTATGCTTTCTTGCCTCACACCATACATATCTCTTCCGGCATTGCTTTTGGCTTGTCACATAATATCCATGTGATTATAGGGATAGTTGCTTTAATTTTAGGAATAGTTGTTTTAGTAATAGGAAGAAAATAAAGAAGGCGCCAGAAGAAATAGAAAATTCAAAAATCAAAGAGGGATGACGAATGTTGTTGTCTTAAAAATCTAAAGATTTTTAATGACTCTCAAAATTCAGCAGAATTTTGAAGTAATGAAGTAAATCTAGTTTTATTAATGTTTTATTAAAAGGAAATTTATGAAGATGAATTAAGTATATGTTGTTAAAACCGAAAGATTTAAATATCAAGATATTCTAATATATGAATATGTTGGAACTATATAAAAAACATGCTGAAATTTGCAAGACACTGGCAAGCCCAGTTAGGCTGGAAATTATAAACTTATTGAGGGGTAAGGAGAGAAGTGTGAATGAATTAATGAAGCTTGCTAAACTCTCACAATCGAATGTATCCCAGCATTTAACTATTTTAAGGCAAAATAATATTGTTTCTACAAAAAGAAAAGGCAAGAATATTTATTATAAATTAGCTTATCCAGAAATGATTAAGGCGTGCGATATTATGAGAAATATTTTAATTAAACAATTAAGATCAGGAGAAAATTTTATTAAAAATTTGGAGGGTAAATAATGAAAGCTAGAGAAAGCGGAATGCCTGAAGAAGAAGTATGGAAAGAATTTTTTAATCCAAAGAAAATTCTTGAGACTATGGAAATAAATGGCAAAGTTAAAGATGTTGCTGATTTTGGATGTGGTTATGGGACTTTTACAATTCCTGTTGCTAAAATTGTAAAAGGAAAAGTATATGCTATTGATATTGACAAAGAGATGGTTAAGGAAACAAAAAGAAAAGCAGGAAAAAATGGATTAAAGAATATTGAGGCAATTACAAAGGATTTTTTAGAAAAAGGAACAGGGCTTGAAAATGGAAGTGTTGATTATGTTCTTCTGTTTAATATATTACATGCAGAAGAGCCAGAAAAATTATTAAAAGAAGCTTATAGGATTTTAAGAGATGATGGAAAAGTTGGCATTATGCATTGGAATTATGAGAATACTCCAAGAGGGCCATCAATAGAAATAAGGCCAAAACCAGAGCAATGTATTAACTGGGCTATACAAGCAGGGTTCAATAGCCCGAGAAGATATGATTTAAAACCCTATCATTATGGTATTGTTATGAATAAAAATAGAAATCCAGCTCCCATTACATCTTTTTAATAAAAATGAAAAAAATAACATTAGAAGAATTAAGAAAATTATTACAAAGTGATGAAGATTTTGTGCTGGTGAACCCTTTAAACAAGGAGAACTTTGAAGAAGGTTATATTCCTAAATCAATTAATATTCCTGTTCATAATGATTATTTTAAAGAAAAAATTAAAGCAATAATTCCAAATAAAACCAGAAAAATCATAGTTTATTGCAGGCATTCTAAATGCGAGACAAGTGTAGAAGCTTATGAAAAATTAACTAAACTCGGCTATTCGAATGTTTATAAATATAAAGGAGGCATAAAAGAATGGTCAGAATCTGGTTATCCTTTGATAAGTATAAAACAAACTAAAAATAAAGATAATTAGTTGTCATAAAAATGGAAAATAAAAAGATATTAATATTGATTTTTGGAATGTTGCTATTAAGTGGGGTCTTAGTATCAGCTAATGGGGACTACGAAGGGGGAATTGAAGAAGGCAAAAAATTAGCGGAAAGTGAAATAAGTTGTGACCAATTAACAAATGAGCAACTTGAGGAAATCGGAGATTATTATATGGAACAGATGCACCCTGGCGAAGCCCATGAAATGATGGATCAGATGATGGGTGGAGAGGGTTCTGAATCACTAAAACAAGCCCACATTAATATCGCGAGAAGAATCTATTGTAATGAAAATGTTGGTGGAATGATGGGTGGAAATATGATGGCAGGAAGAGGGATGATGGGAAATTATTACCAGATGCCTCAAAATAATCTTTATCAAAACAACTTTATTGGATTTCAAATATTCTCTTATGTTCTAATTACTCTTGTTATCATTGTTTTAGTTTTAATAGTTACATTGTTAATAAATAAATCAAAAGACACTTTAAACCAGAAAAGGAGGTTAACAAAATGAAAGACAATAATAATTTAATAATTGGAATAGTACTTGCAGTAGCAGTATTCTTACTTTTAGGAATGTTTAGTTTTGGCGGAATGATGGGAGGATATGGTATGATGGGCAATTGGGGCTTTGGTTTTGGAGGTATGTGGATATTTGGAGCTTTATTTATGACTCTTATTTTAGTGGCACTAATCTTATTTATTTTATGGTTAGTTAAACAACTACAAAACGATAAGGACAAAAGAAGATGAAAACAGAAGATTTTGCATATATTGTTGAAACAGAAAAGAGCTTTGATGAAGCAGTTGTTTCTGTTTTAAAAGCGGTTGAAGAGAAAAAATGGAGTATATTTAATGTCTATGATATCAAAGAAAGGTTAAAAGCAAAGGGTTTTGAACAAAAACCATTAAAAATCATTGAGATTTGTTCTGGAAAACATGCTAATCAATTCTTGAACAAAAACAAACTAACTTCTCTATGCATGCCTTGTAAAATCAATGTCTTGGAAGAAGATGGAAAAGTGAAAATAATATGGATGAACCCCACAATAATCTCTCAGTTTTTTCCAGAAGTTAGTCAAGAAGAAGCTGAGGATGTAGAAAGAGATATTAAAGAGATTGTTGATAATGCGAAATGAAAGCTTGAAAATTCAAAACATGCAAGATTATAAATACTCCTGTATATTATGAATGTTATGGTAGCATTAGAACTTTTCAATTTCTTGCACTTTTTAGGATTGGCTTTTGGGTTGGGCGGAGCAACTATTGCTGCGGTTATATCCAGCAAGGCAGAAAAAGATAAAGATATAGGAAAAGCTTATGGAAAAATTATGCATTCTATTGTTAAGTTTATATGGCTAGGCATGCTTCTTTTAATCATCTCAGGAATTGCTTTGCCTTTTTTTGTAAAATGGCCTTTAAACAAACAACTTTTAATTGTAAAACATGTTCTTGTTGTTTGGATAATTATTATAGGGGTTATAATTGGAATTAAGAGCAAGAAAATTGGTAACCTGACTCCTGTCTTAAAAGAAAAACCATCTTTAAAATTTTTAAAGGCAAAAAAACAAATGAAAGCTTTAAGCATAATTAACTTAATTCTCTGGTATGCTGTTACTTTGATGAGTGCGTTTGTTTAAATTAATTAACATAACCCTTACTTTAGACTATAACAATATTTATAAATAAAAAAAGAATCTAAAAGATATGGTAGATTTTTATTTAATTGCATACTATGAAATCGATATGAAGTGGTATTACAGTGTGCTGGCAGATGGAAAAAATATGAAAAAAAGTGAATGCGCCGGTACGGATATACATGGTTTAGCTAAAACAATAAAATGGGAAAGAGATATTATCAATTTGGATATTCCTGTAGGTTACATGAATATGGTGCCAGACCATGAGAAAAATCCTAATGCTAAGCGCCTTTCTACTATTCACGAACGGACTCTTATGCAAAAGCTCTTTGAAGAATAGGAAGGAGAATAATGCCTCCTTTTCAACTTTACATTCCTCCGTTTTCGTTGAATGTTAAACTAACAACAATTCATTATTTAAATTTCATATTGTATTTATTCCTCTCTGAAACCAGTTTCATACAAGCGCTTATAAGGGGTTACTTTTTGATGTTTTCATGAAAATGGAAAAGGAAAATGAAAAATACAAAGAAACTGAACTACAGGTAAAAATTTCTAAAGTTGAAGAGCTGCTAAAAGAAATAAAAGAAATTAGACAAAAAGAAGATGGAACTGAAGTTAAAGACGAAACAGAAACAGAAGAAGTTGAAGAAGCAGAAGAAGAGCCTGAAGAAGAAATAGAAGAGGAAGAAGAACCTGAAAAAGCAGAAGAGGTTGTTGAGAAAGAAGAAAGGCAGATAGCTAAAACAGCTTTTAGAAATCCCTGGTTTTATTTTTCAATTATTGCAGCAATAATTATTATGCTCTTTGTTTATAAATCAATTGCTCCTTCTCAAATAGGAACAGGAGGAGTTATAGATAATAAGATAGATGATAGTATAGCTGATAATAATATAGCTGTTCCTACAAATAATATAGAAAAAATATCTGTTAGCGCAGATGATGATGCATTTTTAGGAAATGAAAATGCCCCTGTTACAATTATTGAGTTTAGTGATTATCAGTGCCCTTTTTGTGCAAGATTTTATCTTAACACCCTACCCCAATTAAAAAAAGAATATATAGATACAGGAGAAGTTAAGCTTGTTTTCAGAGATTATTCATTAAGTTTTCATGAAAATGCGCAAAAAGCAGCAGAAGCAGCAGAAGCTGCCCGTGAATTAGGCGGGAATGATGCATACTGGAAAATGCATGACAAGATTTTTGAAAACCAAGAAGCAATAGCTATAGAAGATTTAGTGAAATATGCAAAAGAAATTGGAGCAGATGAAACTAGGTTTAAAGAGTTGTTAGATTCAAACAAATATAGAGATGAGGTTTTAGGAGATTTTTCAGATGGGCAAGAAGCAGGAGTCCAAGGAACACCAACATTTTTTATTAACGGAAGAATTTTAGTAGGAGCGCAGCCGTTTGAAGCATTCCAGCAAATAATTGAAGAGGAGTTAAAATGAAAAAGAAATTTTATTTTTTAATCTGTATATTTATCTTTGCAGTAAGCATAATAGCTTTAATATTTTTTAACTTAGAAAATAATTTAAATAACCCAAATAAAGTTATTGAAAATCTGTATAAAGCAATTGAAAAAGCAGAAGAAAAAGGAGAGTATAGGTGTTGCATAGAGCCGCCCTGCACTATGTGCTACCTTGGAAAATGGAAATTTGAAAAAGGAACTTGTTATTGTGATGATGCTATCCTTGAAGGAAGAGATGAAGATGTTTGTCCTGAGTGCAAAAAAGGTTTAGAAGAAGGGCTTTGTAAATCAGGCAAAATATGTGAGTTAAATGAAAAAATCTATGGATAAAAATGAAAAAGACATTTAAAATAGAGGGGATGCATTGCAACTCGTGCGCAATGCTTATTGAGAAAGAACTAAAAGAGGATGTTAATCATGTATCTGCGAGCTATGCAAAAGAACAGGCGGAAATTGATTTTGATGAAAATAAAATTTCTGAGAGGGATATAAAAGATAGAATAGAAGCATTGGGATATGAAATCGTTGAGAATGAAAAAAAAAGATAGGAATAATAAAGAAGAGAAAGTACAATAAAAAATATCTAAGATTGAAGAGCTCTTAGAAGAGATGCGAGAAAGTAAGCAAAAAAAAGGCAAAGAAAAATTTGAAAAACTTAAGGAGAAAGAAGCAGAAGAAGAGCCTGAAGAAGAAAACGAAGACAAAGACAATAACAAAGAAGAAAAAGTTAAAGATAGAATAAGTTTCAGTGACAAATTTGGATGGTTTGTGATGTTGGGAAGCATAATTTTACTTATTTTTATTTTATACTTTTTTATATTCAAAAATCTTAATTTAAATTTTGATTTCAAAATTCCAGAATTAGGAGAAAAAACAAGCTTATTTTTATTGTTTTTTGCAGGAATTTTAACTGGGTTTCATTGTATTGCTATGTGCGGAGGATTTGTAATCTCTTATACAGGAAAAAACGCCATTGAGGGGCATAAAGGATTTAAGCAGCATTTTGTTTATGGGGGAAGCAAAGTTGTTTCTTATACTATAATAGGAGGAATTTTTGGCTTAATTGGAGGAATATTTGCATTTTCAGTTGGGCTTAGAAGCTGGGTTGCTGTTCTGGCGGGTTTGTTTATGATTTTTTATTCATTAAGCATGTTTGGAATAAAATTTTTCAGAAAATTCCAGTTTAATCCTAAATTTTTAACAAGATTTGCAAGCAAAGAATCAGGAAAATTTAATGGAGTTTATTCAAGACCTATGATAACTGGATTATTAAATGGGTTGTTTATTGCCTGCGGACCTTTGCAAGCAATGTATCTATATGCTATGGGAACTGGAAGTTTTATTAGTGGGGCAACTTCTTTAGCAGCATTTGGTTTAGGCACACTTCCTATTATGCTTGGATTTGGGAGTTTGGCAAGTGTAATAAGCCACAAAACAACTAAAAAAATATTAAAAATATCTGCAATAATTGTTTTGGTATTAGGATTAATAATGTTAAATAGAGGGCTGGCTCTAACAGGAAGTTCGTTTAGTTATGATTCTTTTAAAGCTAAAATTATTGGGGGAACAGGGGGAGAAAGTGCAATTTTGAAAGGAAATATCCAAGAAATAAATATGGAAGTTAGTGCATCAGGATACTCTCCTAATTCATTTGTCATTAAAAAAGGGATTCCTGTTAAATGGAATATAAATGTCCCACAGTTATTTTCTTGCACAAATGAATTAATTATGAATGCTTATGGCATTGATGTTCATCTAAAACAAGGATTAAATGTTGTTGAGTTTACTCCTGATAAAATAGGAACAATCCAGTTTACATGCGGGATGGGAATGCTAAGAGGAAGTTTTATTGTTACAGAAACAGGACAGGCAAGTCAAGAAGAAGTTAAAGCTGCAACTCCTTCTGCAGGAGCTTCTTGCAGCATGGGTGGCGGAGGGTGCGGATGTGGAGGATGATATGAAACAAATTTTAAACTGCCCGTTATGCCCTGAAAACATTTATAGTGAAATTGGAAAAGGTTGCAAGATGTGCGGAATGCCTTTAGAAGATGAAAGCAGAGAGTTTTGCTCAAGAAGATGCAAGATGAAATACAAAAAAATAAATAGGCAAAATCAATTAAATACTTAAGATTTAAATAAAAATGGAAAAATTACCTGAATTAGGAAAAATAAGCCCTGAATTTTTTAATGAAGTAATATATCCAAGATTAGGTGCCGATAATAATTCTATAATTGTCAAACCCCAACACGGCGTTGATTTTGGAGTTATTGAGTTAGGAGATAAAGTAGTAGTTACGTCAACAGACCCTTTTTTTATTGCTCCTGCACTTGGTTGGGGAAAAGCTAGTTGGTTTGCTGTTCATATAATTGCTAGTGATGTGGCAGTCAGTGGTATAGCCCCAAAATATTTAGCAATTGATTTGAATTTGCCTCCTGAGATGAGTGAAGATACATTAAAGACTATATGGACAACTGTCGATGAGGAATGCAAAAAATTAGGTATAAGCGTGGTAACAGGACATACAGCGAGATATGCAGGATGTAATTATCCTATGGTTGGAGGAGCAACAATGTTTGGGATTGATCTGAAAGAAAAACTAATTATTCCTAAGGCAAATATTGGAGATAAAATTATAATAACTAAAGGACCTGCTGTTGAAACCACAGGTTTAATGGCTATGCAATTTCCTGAATTTCTCGAAAAAGCTTACGGAAAAGAATTTGTTAAAAAAGCACAAGAGGTTTTTTATCAGATGTCAGTTGTTAAAGACGCATTAATTACAACAAGTGTTGGAGGAGTAACTGCTATGCATGATGCAACAGAGTGCGGTGTTTTTGGCGGATTATATGAAATTGCTCAAGTAAGTAATGTTGGAATGGAAATAATATTAAAGAACATTATAATTCAAGATGTAATCAAAAAAACCTGTGAGTGTTTTGATATCAACCCTTATAAAGCTATAAGCGAGGGAACTTTGATAGCCACTGTTGAACCAGAAAAAGCAGAAGCTGTTATAAAAGCTTTGAAAAAAGAAAATATTCCTGCGAGTATAATCGGAGAGGTTTTGCCTAAAGATAAAGGTATTGTGATTATTGATGGAGATAAAAAATATCAATTAGAACATCCCAGAATAGATCCTTTTTGGATTCGTTTTGAAGAGTATCTTAAAAAGCAAAGTTCTGAAAATTTTAAGAAAGAAAATGAAGCCAAAACTAAAAAACTAAATGAAATTGACTTATATTTTATAACAGACAACAAATTAACAAAAAAAACAGTTTTTGACGATGTTAAATCAGCAATAAAAGCAGGGGTTAAAATAATTCAGTACAGGGAAAAAGAAAAATCAACCAGAGAGCTGATTGAAGAAGCAGCTGAAATAAAAGAATTATGTAAAAATAAAGCGATATTCTTGATTAATGACAGAATTGATGTTGCTTTAGCAGTAAAAGCAGATGGTGTTCATCTTGGCCAGGATGATATTCCATATGAAATTGCAAGATCATTACTGGGGGAAAAAATAATAGGTTTAACTGTCCATAATGTTGAAGAAGCAATCCAAGCAAAAAAATTAGGCGTAGATTATATTAGCCTAAGCCCAATATTTGAAACAAAAACAAAGTTAGATGCTGGTCCTTCTTTAGGAATAAAATTAATCAAAGATATCAAAAAGTCAGTAAACATACCTGTTGTGGCTATTGGGGGGATTAATTTGGAAAATATCGATGATGTAATAAAAGCAGGTATAACTTCAATTGCAGCCATCTCAGCAATAGCCACAAAAGAAGACGTTGAAGGTGAATGCAGAAAATTCATAAATAAACTAAAAAATAATTTAGAGAAAACATGAAAAGAATAAATCTTGACATAACTGGAATGCATTGTGCAAGCTGCGCAACTCTTATTGCTAAAAGGCTTGAAAAAGAGCCAGGAGTGTCTTATGCAAATGTAAATTTAACAACAGAAAAAGCCAGTGTTGAGTTTGATGAAAACAAAACTTCTGAACAAAAAATAATTAATGTGATAGAAAGCCTTGGAGATTATAAAGCAAAGATAATGAGTAATGACGAAGGCAGCAGAGATTATGAAACTAAAAAAAGAGAAAAAAGCCTTAAAAAGATGAGGAATATTTTTCTTTTCAGCTTAATTTTTGCAATTCCTGCATTTTTAATTGGTATGGTATTTATGTGGGTAAGAATAGAAATTCCTTATAGAAATTTTATTTTGTTTTTATTAGCGACACCTGTTCAGTTTATTGCCGGATGGGGGATTTATAAAAGCGCTTTTTCAGCCCTCAAAAATAAAACAGCAAATATGGACAGTTTAATAGCAATTGGAACAAGCGCAGCTTATTTTTATTCTGTTTATGTTACTCTTTTTGAGCCAATGGCGGACCAGTATTTTGAGGCAGCAGCTGTTTTGATTACTTTTGTTATGCTTGGGAGATATTTAGAAGCAATTGCAAAAGGAAAAACAAGCGAGGCGATTAAAAAATTAATGCATCTTTCTCCAAAAATCGCAATAGTTATAAGAAAAGGCAAAGAAGTAAAAATCCCTGTTGATGAGGTTGTTGTTGGAGATATAATTTTAGTTAAGCCAGGAGAAAAAGTTCCTGTAGACGGGATAATTATTGAAGGAAGCAGCGCAATCGATGAAAGCATGATAACCGGAGAAAGCATGCCTGTTGAAAAAAAGAAAAACGACTTAGTAATTGGAGCAACAATAAACAAGCATGGAAGCTTTAAGTTTAAGGCAACAAAAGTCGGGGCAAATACTACTCTATCTCAAATTATTAAGCTTATAGAAGATGCTCAGGGCAAAAAAGCTCCAATTCAAAGATTTGCTGATAAAATCTCTGCTTATTTTGTTCCTGCTGTTATAGCTATTGCAATTATTGCATTTTTAGTATGGTATTTTATTGTAGGCCAAACATTCTCATTTGCATTAATCATTGCAGTTTCAGTTTTAGTTATAGCATGCCCTTGTGCTCTTGGGCTTGCAACACCAACAGCAATTATGGTTGGGACAGGAAAAGGTGCTGAAAAAGGCATTTTGATTAAAGGGGGAGACGCACTTGAAACAGCACATAAACTATATGCTGTTGTGTTTGATAAAACAGGAACATTAACTCAGGGAAAACCAGAAGTAACTGATATAATTACAACTGGAAAAATAAATGAAAACGAATTATTAAAATTAGCTGCAAGTATAGAGAAAAACAGCGAACATCCTCTTGCACAGGCAATTGTTAATAAAGCAAATGAGAAAAAACTAAAACTTGAAAACGTAAGAAGTTTCAGAGCAGTTCCAGGGCACGGAGTCGAAGGATATTATAAAGGCAAAAAATTAATTGTTGGAAAGCCAGAATATATCAATAAAATAAGCAAATTAAATTTATTTGAAGAAGAAATAAACAGGCTAGAAGAAGATGGAAAAACAGTTATTGTTGCTTGTATTAATAAAAAAATTATGGGGTTTATTGCAATTGCAGACACTATAAGAAAAGACTCTATTGAAGCGGTAAAAGAGCTTCAAAAAAATAAGGTTTTTGTTTATATGATTACAGGAGATAATAAAAGAACTGCAACTGCAATTGGCAGGCAACTTGGGATAAATCATGTTATCTCAGAAGTTTTGCCCCAAGACAAAGCAAATGAAGTAAAAAAACTTCAGAAAAAAGGGAAAGTTGCTATGGTGGGAGATGGAATTAATGATGCGCCTGCACTTGCGCAAGCAGATATTGGAATTGCAATTGGCTCTGGAACTGATGTTGCAATGGAAACTGGAAACATTGTTTTAATGAATAATAGAACAACAGATGTTGCAAAAGCAATAAAATTAAGCAAGATAACTATAAGCAAAATTAAGCAGAATATGTTCTGGGCTTTATTTTATAATTCATTAGGAATCCCTATTGCGGCAGGATTAATATATCCTTTTACAGGCTGGCTTCTTTCCCCAATAATTGCAGGGGGAGCGATGGCATTAAGTTCCGTAAGTGTTGTATTAAACACATTATTAATGAAGAGAAAAAAGATTTAAATTGCAGAAAGAAAGCAGAAAAAAACTGCGGCTCAGCTACTTGCGGAGCAGTTAATGGCGGAAAATGTGGATGCAAAAGAGGGTAGTCATACCCTCTCTTTTTCTTTTTTATTTTTCTAAAGCCTTAAATATTAAGTTTTTCTTTTATTTGTATGCAAAAAACACAAGATAAATATATGTCTGAAAAGCTGAAAGAAGATTATGAAAGATCTCAAAAGCAGGGAAATCTCGGGCATGTTATTGGATTTTATCAAGACAAACCAGAATGTGTGGCTGAAAGCTATGAGTTTGTGGGGGAAAGATACACTTTAAGAAGGCAACATGGAAATTTCTTTTGGTGGGATTATGATGCTAAAAATAAAGGAAAAGATGAAAGACCAAGATTT
>Ga0210057_1004949_pt1 | contig 17352 bp, 20 predicted proteins | sample CryGeyCG2114_010_2_FD_183968 | JGI IMG/M metagenome (GOLD analysis project Ga0210057, IMG submission 183968) | Groundwater microbial communities from aquifer - Crystal Geyser CG10_big_fil_rev_8/21/14_0.10 (SPAdes) (version 2) | ecosystem: Environmental > Aquatic > Deep subsurface > Groundwater ...
TCAACAGACCCCACACCATTTTGGAGTCCAATCAAGTATTTAATGATGGCGATCAAATCGGCTTTTTGGAGAACTTGATTATCTGGCTTGTTTTCAATATCTAATCCCAATTTTTTGTTCAGTTTATAACGACCAACTTTGTCTAAATCGTAACGACGAGGATCAAAGAAGCTCTGAAAGAAGAGGTTTTTGGCGTTTTCGAGAACTGCTGGCTCACCCGGTCTAATCTTATCGTAGAGATCCAGAAGAGCTGCAGATTGGGTTTTGTTTGGATCTTTAACTAAAGTTGCGAATATATACTGATGATCATCGTTGTTGTCTACATCTTTAAATAATGCCTTGATCTCTTCTTCGTCCTCAATACCTAGTGCACGCAGTAAGGTAGTAACATAAAATTTGCGATGACGATCGATTTTGGTGGTAATGACATCATTTTTACCGACTGTAAGTTCTAACCAACTCCCCCTCATTGGGCGTAGCTCGGCTGTATAGAGAACACGACCTGTTGTAGGATCAACTGAACCGGAAAAGAAAGCACCCGGGGCACGAACGAGTTGATTGACAACAGCACGTTCGATACCTGAAACGATAAATGTTCCACGTGAGGTCATTTTTGGAAGGTCGCCCAGGAAGACATCCTGTTCTGTTTCATCACCGGTGATTTTGTTAATTAATTTCACCTTGACTCGGAGTGGAATGTCGTAAGTAAGGCCTTTTTTGACAGCTTCATCTGGTGTAAGCTTCGGTTCTTCAAAATAGTGAGCTCCAAATGATAACTCCCAAGTTTTGCCAGTGAAATCACTGATAGGACTAATTTCTTTGAGGTATTTTTGAAGATCTGAGTTTAAAAATTTTTCGTAGGATTCCCGTTGGACAAAAGTAAGATCTAGCGGAGGTAAGTTGAGGTTTTCATTTCCCCAATACAAACGCTTCTTTTTTGTCATGGAATGTCCTCTCTGCTTATAGCCACAAATATAAAATTGGACGTACTATTTGTGTTGTACGCCCAACTACGCACTGCGGGCAAGAGAGTATTTAACCATAGCTAGAGCTGGACGTCAATACCGTATTTGCGAATCTCACTCGCGAGGGTGTCATATTTATTCATTAAATCCCGCGGACTCATGGGGTGAGCCTCGATATCGATAGTCGAGTCATCTCTAAGTTGCGATAGTTTCACCAGTTCGTCAAATCCATTTTTGCCAAATTGAGGGGAGACTACACACACATCTATATCACTCCACTTGTGTGTAGTTCCTTTTGCGTAAGATCCAAAGACAATAACTTTTTCGACCGAAATTTTTGCAGATTTGACCTGATCAACATAAAGCTTGACTTGATCTAGTACTGATTTGCTTAATTTTGTTTTTGTAGCCATATTAGAATATCCTTAATTATTTTTATCCATTTTATGGAATAACTGAGCGTGGCTTTCTTATAAAACGCATGCTTATAGTCTTCATATCTAGCTTTGATATTGAATGAGGTAATTTCAGATAAATTCTTTTCTTGAGTTTTTGATAAAGAAAGTCCGGCAAAATTGGCAAGATAAACTAGATCGTGTGATGTGGGAGCTGATTTATCTAACTTGGTGACAATAATTGCTTTTAGGTGTTTTTCTAAAACTAGTTGCCAAATGAAAAGACACCATGAATATTGCTTTGAAACAAAAAGGCTCTCGGCTGTCTCTTGGTCATGACCTGCTGACTCGAGCCAATATTTGATAGCATTGTCTTTGTCCATGTCTGTAGTATACCAAATCAAGTAAAGATGATTTGTTCCGATCTATCGACCTGCCTCGCCGGCAAGGCGGGTTCAACGGAATATCACACTCCTGGAGTGTGATATTAGTATTAGAAATTATTTGATAAATTTAAAAAGTTCACCGCTCAGATCTGTGTCGTTACTTTGATTTATTGCTTGGATAAGTTTTGTATGCCATTCATCGGGTATTTTTGTAATCATTCCAGTTCCATGTCCAGTAGTTTCATTTAATTCGGAATGATCGCTTACTGCCATTAATAAATCTTGCCAATCTCCACCGTAATCATGACACGCCGTTTTTTTAGTAAAAATGTAGAAATTAATATCCCCTACTCCTATAGTAATTTGGGCAGTTGATGCTAATTGTTCTGACGTGGGCCAACCACTAATGTGTCCTTGTAATTTTTGTAATGCTTCAAGGTCATCTTCGCTTAACGACAAAGCATCCCTATAATTTCTTGAGTGTCTAGCAACGTCAGAAAAAATTTTCCTAGCTTCTTTATCGGTAGAATTTAATTTTTTTCTAAGAATATCTGGAGATATATTTATTCTAAACCGTGGATTTATACTATTATTTTGTTCTTCATCTGACATAATCTCTCCAATAACTTGCTTTAGGAGTCATTATCGAGAGAGAGAGAGAGAATGTCAATAGATGTAGGTCTGAATGTTTTGATTGTGGTCGGCGAGGGTGGAGGCATAGTGGATTTGACCCGATTTGTCGTGGAGGTAGAACCAGTAGGGAGAGTCTTGTGCGGCGCGCACAGCGTTGATGGACGCAAGCCCTGGATTGCCAATGGGGGCTGGAGGGAGACCAACATTTAAATAGGTGTTGTAGGGAGATTTAATTTTGCGATCGAGCAAAGTGGTATTTGGCCACCAGGCACCTGGCTTGCCCAGGATATACTGAACGGTCGCGTCGAGCTCGAGCGCCCACCCTGCGGCAAGGCGTTTTTTGAGGATGCTGGCGACGATAGGCTTTTCCTCGTCTCCTCTTGTTTCGCGCTCGACGAGCGAGGCAAGAATAAGAGTCTGGTTGTCTATCTCACCGACTTTTTTGGCAAAATTGGCCTGCAGGAGATCGACTAGCTCTTTTGCGGTGATATCTTCTTTAATAAAATAAGTATCTGGGAATAGCCGACCTTCTGGGGAGACAAGATCTAAACCAGTGAGCTCTGCTATTTGCTCGAGACGATAACCCTCGGGGATGGTAATTTTCTTATCTACGGAGAGGCCTTTGGTGAGAGTTTGGGCCAGGATATTGGGAGCCAGCGATGGCGAGAGCTGGTAGATACCTGCTTGAACAATGAGTTTGTTTTGACGCACGATCAAGCGGAAAAGCAGAGGCGAGCGAAGCAGATTTGCTGATTTTAGCCTGGAGGCAATAGTTTTTACGCTCTCGCCTTTTGCTATCTCAAATTCTTGAGTACTGGCGTTTTTTGAAACGGAGAGTGTCAAGGTATAACCATAGATACCGACAACAAGAAGAGCGAGAAAACTAAACTTCGCTAAAGAGCGCGCGGCGATAAGTCTTTGTGATCTTGTCATAGATAAAAATGCGTCCACATTTGCAAGTAACTTTTTCACTTTTTTTGTCTTTGGCAACATGAACCCCTTTATCAAGTGACATACCACACCCAACACACTGACCTTTAGCAAGTAACCAAGATTGAATAGGAGCGATGACACTTTTTAACATATATAGTCAGTATAACATAATAAATAGATCTCTCGACTACGCTCGAGATGACGCTGTAAGTTCGAGATAATCTTCGAGAATCAGGCAAGCGGCATAGGAGTGGTCATCCTTGAGTTTGGCGCGACTGGCGCCACTCTCCCGCAAGAGAGCGATAGCCTCTTGGGTAGAGAGAGTCTCTGGGTGGCAAATAACGGGGATACCCGTGGCAAGGTGTAATTCTTTGGCAAAAATCGTGATCTTTGATGCCAACTGACCTTCAGGGAGGCCACAAACGATATGGGTGATCCCCTCTTGGTGGACGATAGACACCAGACGAGAGATGAGAGTGGAATCGTTTACGAGCGAGGGCAAGGGGGTGGCAAGGGTGTGCTCGGAAGTGGCAAGTCCAATGTGTGATAAACCAAAATCAATCCCTAGATATTTTTTCATAAAACATAAGCCTTTATGATTAAGCGACGAAGATATGTCCCTGGAGGAGTACAGGTAATAAGAGTTAAATATCTACCACTATAAGTTTGAGCTAAAGGAGAAAGATCATCGGGAGCTGCTTCGTACATTTGCGAAATTTTGTAGGTATAGGTTGCACCATCTGCTGAAATCTCAATAGTATCTCCTGGTCGTAGAGTGTGAAGAGTTGAGAAGATTGTTAAATAATTCTTTGGATTGAAAAACTGGGGAAGGACGGAATGGCCAAAAATAACTGTATTCCCTAGATTTCCTGGGAGAGCCGTACCTGGATATTGAATAAGAGATTGTTTGAGATTTGTATGATCGCTGCGAACTATTGCACGATCAATACCCAATTTCGTAATTGAGAGAGTGTAAACTGCATAATTCATAGCTTCTTTTGGTTTGGAAACTCCCGTAAACCAATTGGAAGCATCGGTATAATCAAAGGATGTATTTACTACTTCATCGACAAAAGTTGGTGTATCTGTAGCTTTGACTCTTGGTGCTATTGCTGGGCTTAATGGAGAAATAAGGGAAGTATTTTGGAAACGTGGAGCAAAGGTGAATTGATAACTAATGAGAGGATAAGCAACTGTTGTGAAAGTTGCTATCCCTAGCGTAATCAGGATGAGTGAAAAGTAGTAGCGCATTTTCTTCCCCAAATTCATGGGCATCTCTAGAGAATATCCGGGAGGAGCTTTAACATAACGATAAGTCATAGTGAAGAAGCAATTTGAATGATGATATTGTTAGGATTCAGAGGAATAGATTTTAAGCGCGTTGGAATCCAGCGCGGGTTAACAACTATTTCTGTCCGAACATATCCAGGCACAGATGAAACAAGAATATTTTCTAGAGATGAAGCTTGCTTTCCCTTGATTAACGACTGAATGTGAGAGCTATCTACTACGGGGAGAAGTGCAACTTTGACTTTAGCACTTCCCCTGACTGTGGTACCACTATCATCCACGGTACTTGCGGATAATTCTACTGTTGAAGGTAAATCTGCTCGGATATATCCACTTGGAACGGCTTGATCAATTGAAGAATTGACGAGAGTTGTCACATCATCTGTTTTGTATCTTAATAGACTTACTTTAATTGTTAATTTGGCTGTTAATGTTTTGGCAGTTTCGCCAATTTTGGCTGAGTAGGAGGCATCATCAACTTTAACTGAATTATCTATAAGATAAATCCCAATCCCTGGGGTGCGATCTTGACTAGACTTGTTTTTGATTGATTCTAATAATTTGGTAGTTAATTCTTTAACTAGTATTTTTTGATCGTCTTTGCCAACTACTTGCACTTCTTCTGAAGTTCCACCAGTTAAAGCTGCATCGTTTTTGGCGACATAGCTATCTTTGCCAAAACTAGCAATCGTAAATTCAGTCCCTGGGGGGAGATTATACTCTGCACCAATTGATGAGGACGTGATACTGCCGGTTGATTTACCCACATAGTCGTTACTGCTTGAACCACTGGCTACCATGGTTTCGGAGTCGAGCGTAAATTTGAGACTACCAGCAAAGAACGTCACACCCTTGGCAAGAGTTTTGACGGTTGAGGTACGATTGTAAATCGTGACTTCTCCTTTGGTTGAATTACCGACGATTTTCTTACCTGTTGTCTCGATGAGCTTTTCCCCACTCTCGGTGATTAACTCTATTGATGCTGGAACTATCCTATCGGCAAAATTGATTGATGTATCTGTTCCAGAAAGAGTAAGCTCGACTTCTTTGTCAATTTCTTTTGGCACGACTGAAATAATAACGGTGGCTTTTGGCAAAATCCAAATCAACCAAAATACTAAAACGACAAGGAGTACAAAACCGCCACCCAGAAACCACCAAAGGGGTTTGGGAAAGGAGAGATTGAATTTGAGGGTTGGGAAGACAACAGAGGGAAGCTTAAGTTTGGGCATGACGAAGGGGGGTTTGGTGGTGATTGGCGAAGATGGTTCATCTTTTGGATTAATAAATCCTATTTCTTCGGCTGTGAGAAGGGCGGGCTCGGGTTGTGGATCACCGTTAGGGCCAGGCCTCGCAGGTAGATCGTCTGGACCTGCAAGGCCTGGCCCTGCAGGAACAGATTCGGAAACGGCAAAACCAAGACTTTTGGCAACCTCGGAGCCACCAGCTACAGAGAGGGCGCGAATAGTGACATCTTGAGAGAGTGCCTCTATTTTGGGGAGGTGGAGAAAGTTAAACTGAGTTTGCCAATTGACGCTTAGGAGATTTTGGATAATATCTTCGAGATTGTGCATGCTGTTGAACAAAATGATGCGGGAGGGCAGATTTTCCATAATTTTAAAACGCGCAATCCCTTCGGTTACGTCTTCAACCACATCATCACCTCTACCGATAGTTTCAATTGCTTCAATGTGTCCCAGGCGCACTAAAACAAGCTCGAGTTCATCGCGACTGACCTGGATGAGAACCCCGGTGGTGGGAGTGCCCTCCTGCATCTTGAGGTAACTTAGGATACTGTCGGTGATCGTGACGTAACCCAAAGCTTTCAGATCTAGTTCCTTGCGAATTTTGTTGATAAATTCGCGTTTGACCCCAAGAACCCCATCTTTATCGGTCCAGCTATGGGAAATACCCAAGATGACTTCGTTTGGCTCCTGTGACAATCCTTCCACCGCATTTGAAATTGTGGCGTCCACGGCGGTGATGAGTTCACTGGTAGTCCCCGTATCACCATCCCATTCGACGGGAGTACCGATAGCGATGATCTCGGTCTTTTCCTCTAGTACGCTCCAAACGGCAGCCTGAACGACTTCGTCTGTCAAGACTAGGGCTAAAAACTGCTTGGGTTCTTCTTTTTCCCGACCTTTTAGTTTGCCCAGAAAATTACCTAGTTTCATGACTATAGCTTAGCATAAATCCTGCGCTTGCCACTACCTAAGGCTTCGTCTTTGTAGATCTCGATCTTACCGATTACACCGGTTGATTCTACGTGGGGACCGCCACAAAGCTCTTTGGAGTAGGTGCCAATGGTATAGACAGAGACTTTTTCGGGATACTTTTCGGAGAAGAAGGCGCGGGCGCCGGAGTTGATGGCTTTATCTTTATCTTCGATGGTTTTGACGACTGGGAGATCTTCGCTAATTTTGGCGTTGATGATTTCACTGATTTTCTTTAATTGTGTGGCGGTAGGTTTACCGGAAAAAGCATAGTCAAAGCGGAGGCGCTCACTGGTGATGTTACTCCCAGCTTGTTGGATTTCGTCTCCCAAAACATCGATGAGAGCTTGGTGTAAAAGATGAGTGGCGGTGTGATATTTGGTGGTGATCTCTCCTTGGTCGGCGAGGCCTCCCTTGAACATGCCTGCGCTAGCAGTGCGACTCCCCTCTTTATGGGCGGTAAAAATCTTATCTAACTCCGATTGATCGAGTGTGATATTTTTTTCAGCGAGCAAGTCACGGGTTATCTCAAAAGGGAAACCAAGACTCTGATAAAGATTAAAAGCAAACTGGGCGTCAATTAATTTAGTATCGGTGTGATTAATTTCTTTGAGTCCGCGGTCTAGAGCTTTGCTGAATTTGTCGAGTTCGTCCGTGATGATAGTTTGGACGTGTTGAGACGAGTCAGCGCCAATAAACCCTGCTTCAGAATATTCTTTGACAATCTCTAGAATGCACTCTATAAAAATCTTTTTGGCGTCGGCGCCAAGGAGGCGGGAGCGGACAGCCGCGCGACGCAAGAGACGACGAAGAATGTATCCTTGGAGTTTGTTGGATGGCTCTAATCCTTGTGCAATCATAAAAACTGAGGCGCGGAGATGATCGGCGATTACCCGCATGGGTGCTAAATACTGTCCTTCATATTTTTTACCAGAAGATACTTCGATGATTCGAATTATCGAAGTGAACATGTCTGTCATAAAGATGTCGGGGTCGTTATTAACTGCGGCGGCGATGCGCTCGAGTCCGCCGCCAAAATCGACATTTTGAGAAGGAAGTGATTTGAGCCCGCGCTCGATTTTTTCGTAGGCCATAAAAACTGAGTTGCAGATTTCGAGAAACCTACCACAGTCACAGTTGGGGTGACAAATATCCCCAAATTTTTTATCGTGTACAACGCCCGTAAACTCGAAGAATATTTCGCTGGTTGGACCACCGATCTCACCAACAGGCATTTGGTCGGGGGTGCCGGCGCGACTCCACCAATTTTTCTTGCCGGGATAATAAACAATATGATCGTCTTTGACTCCAAGAGATTTCCAAATATCGTATGATTCTAGATCTTTGGGGACAAGTTCGTTACCCTCGAACAAGGTGATGTATAACTTTTCGGCTGGTAACCCAAGTTCTCCCGTAAAAAATTCCCAGATCCAGGAGAGTTGTTCTTGCTTAAAATAATCGCCGAGGGACCAGTTGCCAAGCATCTCGAACATACAGGTGTGGCGGTTGTCGCCCACCTCTTCGATATCGTCGGAGCGGAAAGATGGCTGGGAGTCAACGATACGCTTACCCATGGGATGAACTGTGCCCTTGAGATATGGCACCATTTGCTGCATACCGGAGCTGGTGAAAAGAGTGGTCGGATCGTCGGGCGGGATGATGGGGGCGGCGGGGATGACTGCGTGACCACGAGAGGCGAAAAACTTTAAATACTTGGCGCGGATTTCGCTGGCTTTCATGAAGAGAATTATATCCCACTTCGCCCAAGGGGGCTACGTTTGGGACACGGACCTATTTGCCGAGGGAGGCGCCGAGCTTTTGGAAAAAATTCTTTTTGGTGGGTTTTTTGGTTTCAGTGGCAGTTACAACTTTTTCGGCGGCTTGATTGATCGTGGCACGGGCTTTGTCCATGGTTTTTTGGAGGTCGGCAATTTTGTCCGTGATGAGTGGGTTGTCACCTAGTTCTTTGATCGCGTCCCCCGCATTGTCTTTGAGAGTAGCGAGGAGTTCTTTGCCTTTTTCTGTATTCATCAGGAAATGAGCGCTAGCGGCACCAGTGACAAGACCCAGGAGGAGACCTGCGGTGAACCCAGACCCATCATGGTTGTTGGAGCATGAGCAATCTGACATAATTTTCAAATTCCAATTTACAAGTAATGTTACTTTTTATTTTTGGGTGCGAATAATTTTGTTACCATGCCGACGAGCTGGAGACCAGATTCTAAACTGGTAAACATATGAGAGAGAGTTGAGGAACCGCGGGTCAAGGAACGAGAGAGGAAGCTAACATCTTCGAGAATTAGGTCGGTTTTTTTGAGTGTCTCTTTGGCATCTTTAAGCAGGCCGATGATCTGGATGCCAATAATGATCAGAATGGTCGAAACAATAACAATAACTAATAATAAAATTATTTGGGGTAGGTCCATATAACAATATTAGCACAAAATTCCAGTGAGGACTCTCCTTTCGTCTGCCGACTAGCCCTTCTCGAGTTGCACTCGGGAATTCCTTTTAAGGAGAGTCCTCTAAATCACTTCGAAACTGTAAAAGTGCGCTCGATGAGAGTGGATTTGCCCTGACGATTGGTGGTTTTAATAATCACGGAGTGAGTACCTGAGGGAAATATCAGATCCAAGGTAAACTGACCATTGCCATCGACAATCACTTGTTGATCGTTGACTTTGACGGTAGAGTCCTGACTGGTAACTCCTTTGAAAGTAACTTTTTCTCCATAAGTATCACCATTTCGAGGCTGCAGAAGCTTAATTTTTGGGAGACTCCACCAGGAGATTAATTGAAAACCTAGAAAGGAGATAAATGTGATGGTTGCAATTGAGGTGAGAATAATACTCACAGTCAATATTTTTGGTTTGGTGCCGAGAGGAGAAACCAATGAGCGGGGAATAATTTCCCCTTTTTCGTTTTGGGTAAAGTCCCGCCGAAACATGGCCACAATCGTGTCGGGATTGAGATATAAAAAAGACGCGTAGTTGCGCAGGAATCCTTTGGCGAAAGTCGAAGAAGGGAGGGCAGAAAAATTAGAGTTTTCGATGGCGTCTAGATACTCAATTTTGATCTTGGTTTTGGTGGAGACATCTTGGAGGGAGAGTTCTTTGAGGATACGTTTATCTTTGAGTAAGTCTCCAGCTGTTTTCATACTGCCTCGCGTGACTTGAGCTCTTCGAGGCTAGCGATAAGAATTGAGCGAGGCTTGACGCCTTCGGGTGGGCCGATGACGCCAGCTTTTTCTAATTGATCCATAATCTTGGCGGCTCGATTATAGCCTAGGGACATTTTTCGCTGCAAATATGAAGTTGAGGCTTTACCTGCTGACATCACAACAATTGCCGCATCTTCAAAAAGTGGATCACGTTCAGTGCCACTATCATCCCCACTTTTTTCACCTAAATATTTCTCTGTTACTTCTTCTTTGTATTGAACTACTTCTTCTCCACTAGCTTTGAGGAAGTCAATTAAATTTTTTATTTCAGTATTCGTAACATAAGTACCTTGTATACGAGTGGGTAGAGGGCGATCGTGGGGGACAAAGAGCATATCGCCCTTCCCGAGCAATTTCTCAGCGCCAGGACTGTCAATGATGACACGAGAGTCGATCATCGAGGCAACATTAAAAGCGATGCGGGTGGGAATGTTGGCTTTGATAAGACCGGTAATCACGTTGACCGAGGGGCGCTGAGTGGCAATCACAAGGTGAATACCGGTAGCCCTGGCCATCTGGGCAAGACGAACGACTAAATCCTCAACTTTGGAGGGAGCAGTTAGCATGATGTCGGCGAGTTCATCGATGACTATCACAAGATATTCCATTGCGGTAAAGCCTGATTGTTCGTTGTAATCTTCGATGTTGCGCGAGCCTACTTCGGCGAACATTTTGTAGCGCTTGTCCATTTCTTTGGTAGCCCACTGCAAGGCTGCGATCACACGATCGGTATCTACAATAACGGGAGTCAAAAGATGGGGAATGCCGTTGTAGCCCGTGAGCTCTACCCTTTTGGGGTCGATCATAATAAAGCGGAGTTCTTGAGGAGAGTTGCGGAAGAGGAGAGTCGTGATAATGGTGTTGATACAGACCGATTTACCAGATCCTGTGGAGCCGGCTACTAAGATATGAGGCATCTTTTTGATGTCGGCGATTTCTGGGAGACCAGAGACCCCTAGACCCAAACCCACGGCAAGGCGAGATTTTTCTTTTTTCATGTCGGGGTGATTCATGATCTCGTAGAGAGTGACGTATTCGGGACTTTTATTGGGAATCTCAATGCCCACTAGGTTGCGCCCTGGTATAGGAGCCTCAATACGAATCTGGCCGGTGGGGGCAGCAAGTCTTAAGGCAAGGTCTGTTTGGAGAGCCTTGATCTTTGAAAGTTTGGTGCCTTCGGCAATTTTGATGGCGTACTGGGTGATAGCGGGGCCACCATTGACTTCGGCTACTTTGGCGCGAATCCCAAAGGAGTCGAGAGTGGACTCGATAATGGAGGCATTTTCTTTAATGTCGCCACGATCGGCCTTGCTACCATTGCTCGTTGAAAGCAGGGAAAGCGGAGGATATTTCCAGATTTTGATAGTACCATCTTTGCCAACGGTATTTTTAATTTGTGATTCAAAATCCGTACTTCCGCTCTTCGAGCTTTGGATCGACTTCACCTCGCTTGTAGGTTTGACTGCATCTGAGTTGTTGGCACCTGGAATATTAATCTTGGTTTTGAGATTGTCGGCGTTAAAGAGTTTTGACTGGATTGCTTTGGACTCTTTGGTTTTGCGACTACCAAGGACGTTTTTGATGGCAGTAAACCCCCCCCCTATCCAGAGCATAAAATCCTCAAGGGGAGTATTAGTGAGTACCATAACGCCGATGAGCGTCACCGCAAAGTAGATAATGCCAGCCCCGATATTGGTAACAAAAACCGCGATGGCGCTAAAGATCGTCTCGCCTAAAGTTCCCGCACGCGAAAGGCCGAGCAATCCTGTAAAAAATAGAGTCCCACCAAGGAGAAGGGCTGGGCTAGCGAGGGTCCATTTGAGAGAGGTCATCATCAGGCTAATACAGAGGAATAAAAATGGCACAACGAACATGGTCCAGCCAAAAGCTTGGTACATAACCAAATAAATGGTTGAGAGCAGGGCTCCTTGGCGGGTAAACGAGAGGAGAGTGATCAGAGAGAGAGTGCCAAAAAACACCGAGACAATACTGTAGACAATGTTTTTCTTTAACTTTAATTTGAAGGGGTTTTTACGGCGACCTCGGCGTCTTGACATACTTAATCCTCGATAATGATAGGGATCACGACAGGATTTTTGCCGATGTGTTCTATAAACAATCGACTGATCTCCTTGGCAATCCTGTCTTTACTATACAACCTATCCCTGGTCATGTCATGGAAACCTAAAGACTTCGCAAAATTTTCCTTGATTTTGATGAGAGCGTTGGGATCTATTTGAGTAGTAATTCCCTTGGGAATCAGATCGATTTCCAGTTTACCGCCAAACTTGCCTATGGTTAGCACAGTGACCACAACACCCTCTTGAAACATCATTTTTCTGTCCATAATGTGCTCGTCAGCCTCTGTGATAATCCCTGATTCAATGTAGACATTTTTAAGATCGATGGTCTCACCAAAGTGCACGATTCCACCAGTTTCGATAATGATGGCTTGGTTTTCGGGCATGAGGACATGGTCAGCGGGAATACCCATTTTCACTGCCAACTTGCCAAACTGGATGTTGTGGCGATGAGTGCCGCCTGTGGGCATCACGTATTTTGGTTTAATCATGGCCATAAGCATCATGATCTCTTTGGCACTGGCGTGACCAGAAACATGAAGATCGGAGGAGATGTTAGAGTAGGAGACATTGATACCATGTCTACTCAAAAGATCGATGAGGCGATAAACATTACTTTCGTTGCCGGGGATGGGGTCAGCGGAGAAAATCACTTTGTCACCCGGATCCAGATTGACCGTGTGATGATCGCCGGTTGCGATGCGCTCCAGAGACGAGCCCATTTGACCCTGAGAGCCGGCGATGATAAGACATTGCTCATTTTTGGGGAGGCTAAAAATTTTGCGCTTGTCGATCACAATGCGAGGAGGAATACTCAAGAAACCAAGTTCTGTCGCTACCTTGACATTACGCTCGATGGAGAAACCGACGAAAGCTACTTTGCGGTTGTTGCGTTTGGCGACCCAAAGAGCCTGCTGAATACGACTAATGTTGCTGGACATAGTAGTGACAACCACACGGTTGGCTTCGCCCCTAAACTCGCGCTCGAACGAGTCCTCGACGATGGCCTCGGAGAGGGAATAGCCCTCTTTTTCGGAGCGGAGACAGTCGGATAAAAGTAAGATTACCCCTTCGGCTCCGGCGCGAGTCATGGACTGGATATCTGGTAACTCCTGCCCTACCGGAGTCCAATCGAATTTGAAGTCACTCCCATGATAAATATTGCCCATAGGGGTCTTAATAATCAAGTGTTTAGTGTCTGGAACGGAGTGAGTCACTGGAATCATTTTGACTTCGAAGTCGCCGAGCGAAATTGGCTGGCGGTCTTTGACCACGTTTAAAATCCTTGGGTCGATGTGGAATTCGCGAAACTTTTCTTTGATAAAACCAGCGGTCAATTTGCTTGTGTAAATTGGAATCCCTTCACGCAATTGAGGAATAATGTATGGAAAACCACCGATGTGATCTTCGTGGCCGTGAGTGACGACAAAACCGCGGATTTTGCTTTGTTTGTCTTTTAAATAAGTGATGTCGGGGATGGTCAAGTCGACTCCCGAAACTCCTTCGTCTGGGAAACCCATGCCACAGTCGACGATGAAGATATCGTTGTCGGACTCGTAGACATACATGTTGTCGTGGACGTTGGGGGTGCCGCCGAGCGGGACTATTTTGATTTGTTTGGTTGGATTGGGGTTCATAGTTTTCTGATTAGTTTATAAATTTGAATGTAGAGAGGACCTGATTAAACATGGGCCAGTTAGTAATAATATTGTCTTTGGTTTTTATCCCGTCTTGCCAAAAATTGAAGATGAAAAGCGATTTATCTATTTTAATAATATACACATACGCATAACTGGGAACTTCCTGGGTACTATCGAGATAATCCATTGAAATGAATGCTGAGTCATAACCGGCGATATCTGACTCTCCTTGTTTTTGATTTTGTTTTATTCCATTCACATATTGCTTGACTGGGGTATTAAATGCCGCAGAGTATGTGTCTTGAGTCGGACCTTCAACGTACTCACTTCTGCTCAGTCTCAGATTTATTTTTGAATCTGAATCAGTTGAGAAGTATTCCCCTCCTGTCGTTGTAAAATTTGACCACGTTGGAGGATATTTGAAAGTTATTCCCCATTCGTAATTAGTAAATGTTTGCCAGCCATCCGTGGGATCTATGGTAGTGACAGGGCTGGAAATTGGTGAAGGTGATGGATTTGTAGAAATTGTTTTTGGGGTTTTGTTCAAAAAGAGAAAATAGATACCGACGAGGATAAGGGCTGTGAGGAGGGAAGAAAGAATGATGGGGAGGATATGAGATGAGGACTTAGATCCCTCGACTTCGCTCGGGATGACGGGAGCGATGGGAGCGATTGGTTGATTGGTGGTGATTGGTTGGGTGTCCATAATTATCCTTTCTTATAATTTGATATTGGCTTGGCGTAGAATACTGGCCAGAGTTTTGCGCTTTAATTCTTTGTTGTGCATAGGTACTGTAACACGTAATTTGAAGTCGGGGTGGAATAAATGCAGGTGACTACCGATTTGGCGGAGCTCTTGGAAACCATTCTTCTTGAGTATTTTTACAATTTCTTTCGGTTTTAAAACAGGCAGTTTGGACATAGTCTAGGCGATAGCAAAACCAGCACCAGTTATATGAATATCGACTGGGGAAGTAAAAGTTTGCTTGTCTGGTTCAGGAATTACTTCATTGCTTTCTCGCAAAATTTGGATATACCCATTGATTGCATCGCGAACGTTTTTCATGGCTTTTTCGTAATTATCCCCTTCAGTGACTAATCCAGGAAGCTTGGGGACAGTAACGGTAAAACCACCCCCATCATCAGGATCAAAGATGGCGTTATAACGCAAGATTTGAGTAACTTGTTTCTTTAACATGACTTGATTATAACACTTGTAATTGGTTCAAAATCCATTTCTGTTGTCGTGGACGTTGGGCGTGCCACCGAGTGGAACTATTTTGATTTGTTTGGTTGGAGAGTTATTCATACTAGATCTAATGTAACACTTAATGATAGTGAACGGTGATGGCGATTATTTCAATTGATTGTTTACCGTCGCGAAAAAGAAAAAGAGCGCGATATTTTCTATTAATGCGAAAACTGTAAATCTCTAGTCGTTTGGGCTTCATTAGTTCGACGTTGAGACTAGGATGAGCGATATTGGTGACAATAAGATCACAACATTTTTGAAATTTTTTGGATAAATTATGCTTTTTGGCTTGATCTATAACTTCGGGATTGATTGGCAGAATGGTAAACATAGATTAGTCGGTGAAATAGTTGCTACGTTTCAGACCATCTTCAAGATCCCTCATAAATCCTTTGTTATATAAACCAGTCGCCTGGAAATCAGCAAGAATTTTGGTTCTGGAGCGGATTGGGGGAGATTTAAGAGTAAAAGCCCGGGCTTGTTCGAGAACTTTCGGATCCCTCTTGATGAGTCTGACAATAGAGCGCATGAGTTCGCTACGATTGGCATAACTCAAGTCAACCACAAGATTGTCGATGAAGGCAATTTGATCGGCTGGGAGGGAGATGTTCATGGTACTCATAGAGGTGTTTTAGCAAACTTTGGCAAAGTTTGTCAATAAGCAGTCATGTATTGTTTGTAATTGTCCATGTTGACGACGACTTGTTTGGTTTTGCCTTCGACGATCTCGCGGGCGACGCGGCGGGTCAAGGCGGCGATAGTACGCTGGATGGTGCGGATACCGGCGTCATAACCGAGGGGGCGAGCGACGACAGGCCAAACGGCGGGGTCAATCTCAATTTGGTTGGGTAGAAGGCCGGCATTTTTAATAGCTTCGGGCAATAAAAATTCGCGGGAGATATGGATCTTTTCTTCGTCACTGTAACTGGGCATTTGGATGAGCTCGAGACGGTCGAGGACGGCGGTCGCTACGTTCGTCGTATTGTTGGCGGTCGCGACAAATAAAACCTGTGAGAGATCGATCGGATAATCGAGGTAGTGATCGAGGAAGCGATTGTTTTGGGTGGGATCGAGCAACTCGACTAGCACACCCATAATATCGGCGCGTTCTTCGGCCCCTACACGATCGATTTCATCGAGGAGAATGATCGGGTTCCAGCTACCCGCATCGCGGATAGCTTTGACGATGGCACCTGGCTCGGCTTCGGCAAAAAGCCGCGACTTGCCCCGCAAATCGCGAGCACTCCCGAGTCCACCAAAAGGAATACGGGCAAATTTGCGTCCCATGGTCTGTGCTAGCGAATAGGCGAAAGTGGTTTTGCCGGTACCCACGAGGCCAACAAGGAAGATAGCGGGAGCACGGACGATCTTTTCTCCGCCTTGATCCATGCGAAGTTTGATCGTGGCTAAATATTCGAGGATGCGATCTTTGGGTTCATTCATACCGTAGTGGGTAGAGTTCATGCTTCTTTGCGCTGCCACGATGTCGAGTTTGTCGGTTGAATACGTCCCCCAAGGGAGACTGGTGATCCACTGGATATAGTGGGCAGAGCGATCGTACTCGGCCGAGTAAACACCGGTGTCAACCATGCGCACAAGGCGCGCTAGCATTTCGTCGGCTTTGCTTTTTAACTCCTCCGGGAGTTTGGCTCCGTCAATAAGCGTCTTTAACTTGGTTAGTTCGGCGGTAAAGGTGGTTGATTGGGCAGTATCGGTCATGGATCTATAATAACACTATCTTCACTGAGCGACCCCCTCAAAATTAGGACAGTTGCGTTTATACCAAGTGACAGCTTCAGTGGAACATGCTTTTTGACCTTCTTCGGATAAAATCGGCATACAATTTTGCCAGCCGTTTTTGGGACAGGTATAGATAGATTCATTTGGTGGATGATTGTTAAAAAATGGCTCTTTCCATTCGCAATCTGAGACCCTGTCGGGCGCACTAAAATCGTCAGCTTTTTGATTATAGATATCTATGGCAAGACATTCCTCTTTAGAATGTTGTAATGAACACTGCATAGCATAATTTTGTTTGGCGGTTAGTTCTGGTGTATTGGTTTCTACCTGGTAAGTGGGAATACATACACTGGGTGGTTTGGATGTATCATTTGGAGTTGGTTCAGCGGAGGAGATTGGAGATGGAGTGGGTGAGGGCGAGATGGTTTTTTCGAGGGTGAGAGTGCGGACCTGGAGGAAGAGGTAGATGGCGAGGGCGGCGAGGAGAGACAAAATAATCAGGAGAAAAGTGGGGAGGAGGGGGAATTTTTTTGGCGTCGGAACTGCGTGTGGATGATAATCCGCCTCTACGGGAGCGTTGATATCTGTGATGGATGAGATT
>Ga0210057_1004951_pt1 | contig 17345 bp, 20 predicted proteins | sample CryGeyCG2114_010_2_FD_183968 | JGI IMG/M metagenome (GOLD analysis project Ga0210057, IMG submission 183968) | Groundwater microbial communities from aquifer - Crystal Geyser CG10_big_fil_rev_8/21/14_0.10 (SPAdes) (version 2) | ecosystem: Environmental > Aquatic > Deep subsurface > Groundwater ...
GCGAATTTGACTTGATCATTAAATTTTATCTCCACGGATCTTAACAAACGACCGACGGAAATTTTTACCCCTTTGGCTTGTTCAACAACTTTTTTATCGTCTTTAGTTAAGGGATGAGTAACCCCGGTGCCGGGCGGACCGAAAGACGATTCGGCTGACTGCACGATCAACTTATCTGAACCTAGCTGTGAGAACTGCTCCTGAATAGCAACCTGCATCCCTTCACTTAATGCAATCAGGGCAACTACAGCAGCGATGCCGATGAAAATGCCGATCATCGTTAACCAGGAACGAAGTTTTCGCTGCTTAGTGTTCTTGTAAGCCAAACGGAAATAATCTTTTATCATCAGGAGTTGACCTCACAATTTTTGTAAAAAAGAAAAAATAAGAATCTTCCTTGGACCATTTTACTTCTTGGTCTTTTTCTTCCGTCGTCGGTAGTAGATGTAACCGCCGACAATCAAGAGTAATAGGAAGAGATAAACCCAGCTGTTGTTGGTTTGGATAATACCAAATTTTTTCAGTTGAGAAGCGGAATAAAGGTTAAGTTCCAGATCAGACTGCTGCTGGAAAAGCTTATTGTTAGCGTCACGATATTCCAATCTGATGGGAATGGTCAATGTTTTCAGTCCGCGATTGATGAACAAGTCAACATCTTCACTCTCAGTGTCATCGGAATCCAAATCGCCGATGTAAAAATAGTTGCTGGTCGAAACCAATTGGAAATCATCTGAAGGCAGGATCTCTAACTCCAAGAATTTGAGGTTGGTTGTGCCAGAATTTGCTAAGCCGATAGTTACCGTACCTTCCTTGTTAGCTTGCAAGACTGTACTCTGCTTGATGAACGGTTTCAATTGCGGGACATCGCCGATTGTCAAGGCAAGAACTTCTGAAACTGTAGTTCGTGTACCACGATCATCACTATAGGTAATATTCAACGGAACTTTATATAACCCCAGAGTGGCTTCAGGATCGGCAATAATCTTGTAAGTTAAGGTATCTTGATAACCTGCTTCCAATTTGCCTAAAGTTTTCTCGGAGGAAGACTGGTAAGGGGCAAGAGGTAAATCAGCAGAGGAAAAATCAAGTTTGAAGGTGATATCTTTAATCAAAGAATCAGCAGTATTCTTAACCATGATGTTTACATTAGAATATTCACCGGGAGCGATCTGCTCCGGTTCGGAGGTAACTTGAGAGATAGCTAAAGCAGTATCTCGGGTACGGATATCGATCAGGAAATCATTGTTTACATACTTAGTGATAGAAGTGCCGCGCTGCAATTCTAGTTCTAGCTCAGTATCTTGCTCGATAGCACTAGGAGCAATCTTTAAACGGTATTCCACAATTTCAGCATCAGCGCCATTCTGACCACCACGCATCTTACCAAGATTTTTTTCAGCCACATCACCATAAAGCTGGAAAGGGAAGTTTGGTAAAAGTCTTAAGATGACATCATCAGTAGTTTGCGTGCCGTTATTTTCTACCTTGAACTTGACGATTAATTCTTGACCTGATTCAACAGGATCAGGAGATTGCGAAATTAAAGTAACAGTAATATCAGGACGATTGGCAGCAGAAACTAAAGTTAAAGAAAAGAGAGAGAGTAATAAGATTGTGATGGTAATTAAGTTTATCTTCCTCATTTTCAATAGTCAGGGATATTTTTCCTTATAAATCTATGGGTAACAGATGTATTTATTTTCAAGTAGTTAAGAAATCTTAATAAGCCTCTATTATATACTTAATTTGTATGGAATTTAAATTGGAGAGGAAGGGAAATGAGAATATCAACAAATACCCTTCAGAAGATCTAGAGTTAGCGAGAAGATTTGCCAATCAACTGCAGAAAGAATTAGGCGATTTTTTGGTAGGTGTGGTAGCTTTCGGCAGTGCCGCAAGGAAAACGGCGAACGAGCATAGTGATATCGATGTTTTGGTGATAACCGATGACACCACGACGGTGATTACTGATCCGGTGGTGGAAGCGTACAGGTTGGTGGTAGAGAAACTTATCACCAAGATCTCTTTAAAATTGCACATAACCTCAATGACTTTTACCGGTTTCTGGGAACACGTGAAAAACGGGGATCCAGTGATCACTAACATTATTAGGGATGGAGTGGGAATCATTGATGTCGGCTTTTTTGGGCCGTTACAAGTATTGCTGAAACAAGGCAGGATACGCCCTTCAGAAGAAAGTATCTGGCGTTACTTCGGCAGGTCGCCAAGAACCTTGCTTAATTCCCGCTGGCATGTCCTGCAGGCAACACTAGACTTGTACTGGGCGGTGATTGATTCAGCACATGCTGCCTTGATGAGGAAAAATGTTACACCCCCCTCACCAGAACACGTAGCGCAACAGTTGAATGAGGTTTATGTCAAGCACCATTTGCTGGAGAAAAAATATGTAACTATCATGGAGAGATTCTACAAGTTAAGCAAAGAGATCACTCACCGGGAAGTGCAGGAAGTTACCGGGACGCAGTATGACCAGTACTACAAGGAAGCCAGTGATTTTGTTACTCGGATGAAATCTTTAGTTATGAAGAAAGTTTGAGAAAACATTTAATAATAAACCATTGTTCTAGGAAACTATGAAAGAGATAGTGCTGAAATTTGTCCTGAAGAATGCTTACGAGTATGGAAGTGTGAATGATAAAGCAGTGTTAGGATTAATTCTCAGAAGCAAGCCGGAATTCAAGCAGCGAGTCCCAGAAGTTCTTAAGGAAATACGAACAGCGATCAAGGAAATAGAAGGATTAGCAAAAGAAGAGATGGAGAAGAAACTGCAGGAATTTGCGCCGGAATTATTAGAGGAAGAGAAGGAAGAAGTCAAAGGACCGTTGAAAGCTTTACCGAATGCTGAGAAAGGGAAAGTTGTAGTGAGGATAGCACCTTCGCCTTCGGGAGCCTTGCATGTCGGCCATGCTTACGGCGCTTCCTTAAACTATGAATATGCCAAGATGTATGAAGGAAAATTCATCCTAAGAATAGAAGATACCAATCCCGAAAATATCTATACCCCAGCTTATGATTTGATTAGGGGGGATGCCAACTGGTTAACTGAGAAACATGTTGATGAAGTAGTGGTCCAATCAGAGAGATTAGGGATTTATTATGATTACGCAGAAAAATTAGTCAGCTTAGGCAAAGCTTACGTCTGCCTCTGTGATGCTGACAGCTGGCGGGAGTTAAAGAATTCAGGAGAAGCTTGTCCTTGCCGCCAGATGGAAGTAAAGGAACAGAAAAGAAGATATGCCCAGATGTTCACGACTTACGCAGAAGGCGAAGCGGTATTAAGATTAAAAACAGATATCCAACATAAGAATCCCGCAATGAGGGATTTCCCGATCATGCGGATAAATGAGCATTACCATCCAAAAACTGGTAAAGAGCAGAAAGTCTGGCCGCTGATGGTTCTTGCAGTTGCGATCGATGATCATGAATTAGGGATAACTCACGTCTTAAACGGTAAAGATCATACCGATAACGCTAAGAAGGAAGCCTTGATCATGGAGTTTTTAGGATGGCAAGCACCGGAATATAAACACTGGGGACGGATCAATTTTCAAGGGTTCAGCTTAAGCTCTTCCCAAACAAAATTAGCAATCGAGCATAAAGAGTACAACGGCTGGGATGACATCAGGCTGCCGTTTCTACCGGCTTTGCGTAGACGCGGTTACCAACCGCAAGCGTTCAGGAAATTTGCTGTAGAGATCGGCTTAAGCTTGAACGATAAATCAGTTTCCGCGGAAGAATTCTGGAAGATGATCAATTCTTTCAACCGCGAAATTATCGAACCTAAAGCTAACCGCTATTTCTTTATCGATAAACCAGTTATCGTCGGTATCCTGGGAGCGCCAGAGAAAGAAGCGAAGATAGATTTGCATCCTGAATTTCCGCAGCGCGGGAAGAGAACTATCTTAGCCAAGCCGGAAGTGCAGATTACGGAAGAAGATTGGCAGAGGGTGATACCGGGTAAAGTACATCGATTGATGGATTACTGTAATTTTTCAATTGTTGATGGAGAGTGGAAATTTTTCTCAGAAAGTTACGAAGATTACAAGAATGCTGAAAACAAAGGCAACATCATCCATTGGTTGCCTGCGGATAATGATTTACCTCAGGTAGAAGTATTGCTGGAAGACGGTTCAGTGATTTCCGGTTTTGGTGAACCTGCACTTTTGCAGCTGCAGGTGGGAGAGATCGTACAGTTAGAAAGGAAATTCTTCTGCAGACTGGATGAGAAAAGTGATAAGTTGAAGTTCTGGTATCTGCATAAATGACAAAAAAGTGGAAGTTATTTCTAGATTGTATTTTATAACACTTTTTTGATATTAAAAATTATCACCCTTAGGGGTAGATTACTCCACCCAGATAAGTTCCAATGATTAAATGGTTTTATCAATCTATCTTGGATTTAAGAAAAGTTTAAAAGAAAGTAAATGATTCTTAGAAGTTAGAAGATTATTCATTTTTAGTTTATTGCTATGGAATAATTAAAGCAAATGGGGTGTAAAGATGGGAAAAATCAGCAGAGATACGCCGTTGGCGGAAATCACTTTAAGAAGATATGAAAAACCAACGATGAACGATCGGGAATTAGTAAGAAAATTTTGTCTTTCTGTGGGTTTATTACAACCGGGAGATTCACGGGATGTGATGGTAGATGTGTTCCACGTTCTATTGAAGGCACGGCAGAATAAAGAAGAATTGCATTCAGAAGAAGTTAAGAATATGGTGATGGATTCGCGGAAAAAATCAGGGCTACCAATGCTGGGGATTGCTTCTTCCAACATAAGACGTCAATTGAAAAGACTGAAAGACATGCACATGATTGAGACGAATGCTAACTTGTATAGGATAACTGAGTTCACGCATCTTTCAGAAATTTTTGAAGAGAAAGTGCATAATTTCTTGTTGCGTTCTGTGCTTGGTCGGGTTAGAGATTATGTGAAGAAGTTAGATGAAGAGTTTCCTTTGGAAAGGAAAGAGAGTAGCTAGAAGAAACCATAATTTATAATGAACCGAGCATACGAGGTTTGGGATACTAAGGGAAATGAAGAAGAGATTTGGGTTAAGTTTAGGCGATTTGCCATTTCTTACAAAAAAGCGTTTACTGCTCTAATTGAAAAAAAAATATCTTCCATAGGATCTTATGAAGACGAAGATATATTGCCTATTTTGCATTTATTTCATCATTATATTGAACTTTTATTTAAGTCATTATTAAAAAAGGCAGGAAAAAGTTGCAATACGCATGAACTAAAAAAATTATTAATAGAAATTGAAAAAAACTATCCAGATTTAAAACTTAGCAAATTATCAGGCTCTGTAGAATTGCTATATAAATTGTTTAAATCTCCTACTCGGCACCCCGTAGGGGGCAACCCCCACCAAGTCAGCGTCGACGAGATTTGCTAAAAGCAAATGCACGTCATGGTGACAGCTACGGAGATTTAAAAAGCAATTCTACAGAGCCAAATTATCAAAAAAATTAATAGTAGATAATGACCTAGTGAATAGAGATAGAAACTTTTTAGATTTAGAAGGATTTAGGTATCCTACAGACAAAAAGGACAAGAAAATTTGGGTAATAAACGAAGGTAGAGGCGCTGTGATTAATTTAAATGGAGTCTACGAAGCATCTTTTAAATTAATTGCGGAATTGGAAAAATATTTTGATGGGAGATTAAAATTACCGATTAAACCATTTTAAATTAAATTCCTACTTCTGCACCAGCAATCTTTAAATAAAAACTTCTTTTTTGTTTTCCATCATGGAAAAATACCAAGCAATATTGATGTTAGGTGCGCCCGGTGTGGGAAAAAGCACTTTTTCTAAAGAGATTGTCAAAGACGGCGGCTATTTCATCTTCTCCACCGGCGAGATGTTCAGGAATCTTGACCCTAAGACGAAAATGGGCGCGAAAGCGAAAGAGATCATGGACCGCGGGGATTTAGTTGATGATGATACTGTAATCAGATTGGCGCAGGAAACGTTGCAGAGATATGCTGATGAAGGCAAGTTTGATCCGGCTAATGATATCATCTTACTGGACGGCATACCAAGGACTTTAGCCCAAGTTGAGATGGTCAAAAGTTTCCTAGAGATGCATCAGGTAATCTATTTCTATGTGGATGATGAGCAGATATTGATCGATAGGATCATGAGCCGTGGGGAAGGCAGGGCTGATGACAATGATGAAGAGATCGTCCGTAAAAGGATTGAGAAATATAATAAAGCTACCTTACCTTTGATGGAGAAATATTCGGCTGAGATGATCTTAAGGATCGATAACAGCGGGAAACAGTCAATTGAAGAAGTCACGACAGGGTTGAAAGAGAAGATATATCGTAGGGGTTAAGGGAAAAGGATGGCATCCAGATCACGGACAAGATGAAATTTTCTTTTTAACGATTCTTTATGTCCTTCTGGTTTATCAAGAATTACCACCTTGATCTGTTCATCTGACTGAGGAAGCTCAAATTGAGCTCGGCATAAAATGTAATAAGGTTGACTCTGGAAACAGACTATTTCTCCCGGTTGTGTTAAGCCATCTAATTGTGAATCATAAGGGAAGGAAAAACTTTCCGTTGAACCAAACAGATGAATCTGCAACGAAGTATAACCTTGAGGATTGTATTTATACATATTAGTGATTTTAAGAAGCTAATTTAAAAAAGTTGCTAAGAAAAAAATTAAATGATGTCTTCTTCCGCTACCACAATGAAATCGCCGGTCGCTATCACAGCGGAGAAGGGGATGAGGATCTGACCTTCTTTAGTCTTCTCTAATTCCATCTTATCAGTATAAGAAGTAGGGTTTCTTAAGAGAAGGTGAATCAATTCGCCGGAACCGACCTCAAAGATCAAATCTCCTACTTCACCAAATTTTTTACCTGATTTTGATACGATAGTCTTGCCTAGGAGCTCTTTAGAATAAACCTTGTCTTTTTCCATTGTGATTTCACCCTCATTTTAATTATTTGCAATAAAGGAGAAAGTGAATATATAAAGTTTACGGTGATGATATTGCGATAATGCAAAAGATTAATAAGAAAAAGAATTATTTTCCCACTTATGGTCTTTTATACCTATAACCTTGATCCAGTGCTGTTGTATCTGGGCCCGCTCCAGATCAGATGGTACGGTTTAGTGTATGCGTTAGGGTTCTTTTTGACCATCAGATGGTTGTTTTACATGCGCAGTAAGAAGAAATTGCAGCTGGATACGGAGAAAATCTGGGATTTAGTATTCTGGCTGATGGTGGGCGTGATTGTGGGTGCCAGGCTGTTTTTGGTCTTCTGGTTGCCGAATATCTATCTTTTCCATCCATTGAATCTACTGAAGATCTGGGAAGGTGGGATGTCATTCCACGGTGGGTTAGTGGGAGTGGTGGTAGCCGGCTGGTTATATTGCAAGAAGGAAAAAATCAATTTCTGGAAAGTTGCTGATGTTTTAAGCGTGCCGGCAATGTTGGCCCTGATGTTAGGCAGGTTAGCAAATTTCATCAACGGTGAGTTAGTGGGAAGAGCGTGGAACGGCGCCTGGTGTGTGGTTACCCCAGATTATGGAGATGTTTGCCGACATCCTTCAACGATTTATGCCGCCATCAAACGATTTATTGTCTTGGGTTGGTTGACGTTTTTAACGTTCTACAAGGAATTTAAACCAGGTTTTATCTTCTGGAATTTTGTCTTCTGGGAAGGTTTAGGAAGAATTGTAGTAGACTTTTTTAGGCAGGATACGTTGTATTTTGGCTTTAGTTTAGGGCAATGGTTCAGCTTAGTGATGGTAGTGATAGCTCTCTGGGTCTTCGTCAAGAAGTATAGGGATGATTGGAAGAAGGTTTTTGGTGGGAAGTGAGAAACAATTCTAAAATGGTATTTTTAGTGATTAGTCCTATTGAGATGAATTTCAATCTTTGTTAGCACAGATCTTACATTTCGGCTGAACATGATTATTTGACCATTTTGGTGGCTTTGGTAATATGAACATTTTATTTAAGACAGTCAACGGGTAAAGATAACCACACTGAAAACATCTGAAAGTGTTTGATGGAACTTTTTCTTCCTTATGGAAACTTTGAGCCATATTTTTAAAAGACTTAGTTTCTTTATCATTCAATTTTAGTTTGAAAAAATAAGAATCTTTATCCTCAAACAACTGCCATAGTCTTGTATTTCCTGCTTTACCACCCCAATTAATAATTTTTTCATTAGTTGGGATCTCACTTTTCAATATATGAAAAGCTCGTTCGCTTCTAAAAAATTTACGAATATTAATTTTCATCATCAACTATAATACCACTTTCCCGCATTTCTCTGCTCTCGGTCTTTCACAGAACCCAGCTTGTTGATCCGAGGGCGGTGGGAATTGACATCTCTCCTTAAAGTGATATCCAATTCCGCCAAGAACTTGTTCATACCTGCTTCCATGGAGAAAGGACCTTCCAACAACCCTTGCTTAGACGGTGCACCGGAAAATACCAATAATTTATCAGAGATATAGTCGATGAACATCAGGTCATGATCAACCACTAAAATAGAGACGCCTCTTTCCTCAGCGATATTTTTAATGACCTTAGATATCAACAACCTCTGCTCGACGTCAAGGTAAGCAGATGGTTCGTCTAAAAGGAATAATTGTGCATCTTGTGATAAACAGTAAGCGATGGAAACTCTCTGTAATTGTCCACCAGAAAGCTGTGATAATTTCTGGGTGAACAATTTTTCTAAATCGAGTTGTTTAATAATCTGGTTGAAATATCTGGCGATGGCATCCTTAAGAAAATCAACGACAGTAACATCAGAATCTGTTTCCAGATACTGGGGTTTATAAGATACTTTCACTGAACCATTAATCAAGCCTTGATCAGGTTTCAATAGACCAGCTAACATCTTGACAAAAGAAGTTTTTCCAATACCATTCTCACCCAGCACGCCGACAATTTCATTCTTGTTCAAACTACCGGCAGAAGCTTGCAGCTTAAAATTGCCCAGCTTCTTATCTAATTCTGTCCAGGAAACTAATTCCACTGGCTTAACCAAGACAGGTTTCTGTGATTTCTCGAACTTGATTACACCATCTCTAAAACGGACATTCTCGGTTTTCAAGTAGCCTTCTAAAAAGGCATTTATTCCTTCTCGAGTTGGCTTGACATTAGAAACAACCCCAAATGCCCCTTCGGAACCATACATAATGTTAACTAAATCTGTCATATAATCTAAAATAATTAAATCGTGCTCGATAACCATCGGTGCTGTATCATTATCAGCTAAAGAGCTGATGAAATGTGAAACATTGATTCTCTGTTTGATATCAAGGTAAGATGTAGGCTCGTCAAAAAGGTAAAGATTAGCATTCTTCAGCACAGCGGCAGCGATAGCTACTCTTTGCAATTCTCCACCAGAAATTTTGGAGATGTCAGTATCTAGGAAATTACTCAACTGCAAAGAAGCAGATAATTTTTCTAACTTGTTATCCAAATCCAGTTTTTCTAATAATTCCCGAACAGTACCCTTGAATTGTTTCGGAATCAAATCAACCTGCTGGGGTTTGTAGGAAACTGTTACTTTGTTATCCCTTAACTTCTCCAAAAATTTCTGCATCTCGGTACCTTTGAAATATTTGAGGACATCTTTGAAATCCACTTCCTCTTCCCAATTACCTAAATTTGGTTTAAGTAAGTTGCTTAAGATCTTGAAAGCAGTTGATTTACCCAGACCGTTCTTACCAACAATACCACAAACCTTGCCGAACAAAGGAGTAGGCAAAGAATAAAGTTCAAACATATTGCGACCGAAACGGTGGATTGGTGATTTATTGAGAGTCTCCGGCAGATTGATAATCTCGATCGCACCAAAAGGACAACGTTTAGGACAGATGCCGCAGCCGGTGCAGAGCATCTCATCTATGGCAGCTTTGCCGTCATAGCCTTCCACGATGCAGTCTGAACCTGTCCTGTTGATCGGGCAGAGCTTGATGCAGAGATAATTACCACATTCATCGGGATGACACTTGTCCTTGTGGATAATGGCGATTCTTTTTTTCATAGTACAACCTTTATGAGATTGGTTTTATATTATTTGTGGTTGAGATATGGTTAATTATAAAGCCATTCATCGGTTTCCAGACCAAGCTCTTCCAGAAGTTTTAAGGTTTTATCCCTAGTATCATTATCAGCATAAACACAGAGCAAAGGGTCGGGATAAGAAACAAGATCATAATCAGGGTTATTTTGGTGAGAATATTTTGCTTGGTATATTTTTCCTTCTTCTACCAGATCATCAATAGCAGGAAAAAATTTTTCTAAAGTAGCAACATCTGTAATTACACACCATTTGCCCAAAGTGTCACGATCACATTCGTTTTCCTCGTTATATGACCAAATCCAGAAATAATCTCTGTCTATCATCAAGACCTCAAAGATAATGATCCGTAAGATTAAGAGCTTTGGAGGAGGAGTGCAGAGTGTTAACAAAAACCTCATAATTTTCAGCAAAGGTATCCTGTAGATGATTAGTCAAGAGAAAATATAACCTATCTTTTTCTTGACCTCTTAGGCGCTGTTGCGGCACAAAAAGGAAATCAACATCTTTTCTTCCTGTGGTGGAAGTATTGTAGTTTGCCAAACCACCAACTAAGTAAATACCCCTTAACGGAACATCGGTGTTGGATTGATAAATCTCGATAGCTTCGCGCATGATTTCATCTAAAGTTCCAGTTGGTTCTTCCAAGTCCAAGTCATAATAATCTCCTAGATGATAACCCATAAAGATGGTAATTTAAACCCAATTTATAAACCTTTCTATTTTTACCACTTGGAAGTGGTTTTAATTTTTTAAGTGGTTATTAAGATAACTTTAAAAAATATTTTAGTTATTAGCTGTTAAAATGAGCAAATGCAGCATCTGTGGAAACAAAATCGATGAACTCTTCTTAGAGAAGATTAAAGGGACGATCGTCAAGAAGGCAGATTCCAAGAAACAGTATTCGGTCTGTAACGGATGTCAGAAGAAGTTTAAGACGAAAGAAGAGCTTCTTAAACAAATTAAATAACGCCTCTGTGGCTTAGTGGCTAGAGCGGCTGCCTCGTAAAATCGAATGTTGATGAGATTTGCTCAAAAATTTTTGATTTCAGAAAGCAGCAGGTCGGGAGTTCAAATCTCCCCAGAGGCTCTTTTCTTTCGTTTTTCGCTAGATTTTTAAACACGACAATTATCTATCGGGGGATGGATACTATCAGCGTGAAAAACCTGGTGAAAACTTTCCCGGCTAAGAAAGGAAGGATAACCGCAGTAGATAATATTTCTTTCAACGTCAAGAAAGGGGAATTTTTTGGTCTGCTGGGAGTAAACGGCGCCGGAAAATCAACGACAACAAATATTCTAAGCGGGCTGATGACAGCAGATTCCGGACAGGTAAATATTTTTGGTAAAGATTTCACTAAACATGAAGAGGAGATCAAATCAAGATCTAATGTAGCTACCGCTTACTACGGGTTTAATTATCGTTTGACAATAATGCAGAATCTCAAGATTTACGCCAGATTGTATAATGTCAAAAATGAAAAAGAGAAAATCAACGAATTAGCAGAGAAGTTTGCCATCAAAAGATTGCTTAACACCCAGATGCGAGCGCTAAGTTCAGGAGAGACAACAAGAGCAGTATTAACAAAATCATTGCTGAACGATCCGGAATTGCTGTTCCTAGATGAATGTACGGTCGGTTTAGACCCCGACATGGCGGAAGTTACGCGGGATGTCCTGAAAAATTATAACAAAGAAAACCAATGCACAGTCTTGTTCACTTCCCATTATATGCAGGAAGTGGAAGACCTTTGCCACAGGATCGCTTTCATGAATCAAGGGAAAATCGTGAGGATAGGGACCTCAGTAGAATTGCTCAAAGAGCTGGAGAAGCAGAGAGTTACCTTGCATTTTTCCCGCAATAAAGACAAGGCCAAAAAAATCCTGCTCAGGGCAGGGATAGAATTCACGGAAAGTCAAGGGCAACTGGATTTCTACATCGAAAACAGGAAAAGAGTCATCTACCCCATCCTAGAAAACCTGATCCAAAACAAAGTTATCTTCGATAATATTCACTTAGAGAAACCGACATTGGAAGATTATTTCATCCGGGAGTCAAGAAGAAAATGAAATGGCACAGGGTCAAGGCGATGCTGCTGAACAATTATTACATCACGACCAACAGTGCCGACAGATTATTTGACATCCTATACTGGCCAATGTTAGATATCTTGATCTGGGGTTTCATGACTTATTTCATCTCGGGGATCTCAGAAGTGAACATCCTTAGTTTTGTCTTAGGAGGGTTACTGCTCTGGGTCTTCATCTGGAGAAGCAGCCAGGATTTTGTGATCTATGTCTTGGAAAATTTTTGGTCAAGGAATATTTACCATCTTTACGCTACGCCTTTACGAGATTCCGAGATGATTGTATCATTAGGAATCTTTGGTGTGGTCAGGTCATTCATCGCTTTTTTAGTGATGAACATTATCAGCTTTGCCTTGTACAAATTTAATATCCTTAGCTTCAACTTGCTGCATGCGGTAGCTTTCATCAGCATCCTGCTGATCTTCGCCTGGGCAATAGGTTTAATAATAACTTCATTTGTCTTCCGTTTCGGGACAAGAATGCAGGTCTTAGCTTGGAGTGTGATCTGGATAATCCAACCGTTCAGCTGCATCTTCTACCCCTTGAGCGCTTTGCCAGCCTGGGCTGCGAAGATTGCCATTGTTCTGCCAACAACACATGTCTTTGAAGGATTAAGAGCCAGTCTGGCTGGGTATCCGTTAAGTGCAGGTAGTTTACTTTATGCGCTAGGATTCTCTATCGCTTTCCTGATTTTTGCCTCCTGGGTTATTGTGAAGGCAATCAAGACAGCCAGAAGCAAGGGCAGCTTCGCCAAGCCGGAATAGAACAATATCACTAAAAATTTAAAAAAGAAAGATTCTGAGTTAAAGTTATGAAAGCGTTACTGATCGGAGAGATCCATGCGGAAGCAGATAAAGAATTGCAAGAAAAAACAGAACTGCAGAGAACAACTATTCTTGACCAGGAAATGTATCCGGGAATCGAGGCCGTCATCTTAAGGGTCTATACCAGATTCAAGACAGAAGAGATGAAAAAATTTCCTGACCTGAAATATCTGGTTACCTGCAGTGTAGGTATTGATAATCTTGATTTAAATACACTCAAAGAAAGAGGTATCGAATTAATCCATTGTCCGGGTAGTAATGCTAACAGTGTAGCAGAGCATACGTTATATTTTATCTTATCTCTATTAAGGGAAGATGTGAAAAAACCTTACGCAGAACTGAAAGGGAAGACTGTAGGGATAATCGGTCTGGGGCATATCGGAAAATTAGTGGCAAGAAAACTACGAGGATTTGAAGTCAGAACTTTAGCGTTTGATGTGATCCCGCAAAGCGCAGAATTATTGCAGGAACTTAAAGTAGAGATAAGAGAGATGGATGAAGTGTTACAGGAAGCTGACATCGTGACAATCCATGTCCCCTACAACCGGCATACCGAGAAGTTGATCAATGAAGATAAACTAAGCAAGATGAAAGAAGGAAGTTTCTTCATCAACACTTCCAGAGAAGAGGTGGTAGATAACGAAGCGTTGATAAAATTACAGGGAAAATTCCGAGGAATAGCTCTTGATCTGTACAATGATGAGTTACAAGAGAAGCTGAACAAACATATCTTGTTGACTGATCATGTTGGCGCGCAGGGAGAAGATTCTTACCGCAAGATGTGCGTTGATCCAATCAAAGAGTTTTTGGGCAGGCTAAACTAATTTTTTAAGATTATTTTCTTCCTAATTCTATTATATTCGTAATTATAGAAATCTTATTAAAGGCCCAATATCTTGGAAATTAAATGGTGGATGAGGAAAAATTTGTGGAAAAAAGTGAGGATGTTCTAGAAAGTAAGCCAGAACAGGCAGATATTCCGAAAAAAGAAACCAGATTTGTCAGGAACGAAATAGGAGAGTTAAAAGAAGTTCCGATGAAAAATGAAGAAGAAGAAGAATTTTTAGAAGATCATGAAGATGACTTCCTAATGGAAAATGAACCTGAAAATAAAAACAAAAGTAACAGTTCAGATTCCAAAAGCATCATAATTATGATTGCAGTAATCATCAGCATCTTTCTACTGATTTTTGGCGGATTCAAAATCTATGGTTCTTTCACCGGTTCCAGTGTCGTTGATGTTGATGATATGCACAAAGATAATCTTGACGGCAAGCTTAGTGAAGACAAAGGTTACCTTTACAATGGTTTCAGTTTCGTCAAGGCAGACGGTCTATGGTGGACAGAGATCCAAACCAACAGCCGTTTCCTGAAAATTCCGTTGCATTTCGGACCTAAGGAAGTAGAAGATATCAGCATCCAAGGTCAGCTAGCCTATGAGTTTAACAAAGGCAAAAATGTCTATATCGCCATTGATCCCAAAGTGCAGAACAAGTTCTATGCCTTAGCCAATTCAGAAATTAGCTTCAATGTTGCGAAAGGAATAAACAGGATTCCCATCGGCGCATGTACTGAAGAGAGCCTAGATTGCGTCAACAGAACCATCGTTAATTGCGAGAACACGACAGGACTACCAGTCATCGAATTAGAGTTATCTGATGAGCCGGCCAAGATAACACAGCAAGGAACCTGTATCAAAATCAGCGGTCAAGGGACTGACTATGACATCGTCAAGGCTGCCGACAGATTATTGTACGATTGGTATCAGGTTATCAAAACAGAATAGATTAGATTATCCATAATTGGCGCTGCTCACCTACTAAAATTAATATTTTATCTTTTTATCCCCATTATTTCTAAATTCTTATCATAAGTTACCAGACGGAAATTCAAGCCCAGTTCTAAGACCGTTTCCAATAAGGCCATATGTTCCTTACCAGAACCGGAAGCTAAGTTTAAGGCTATCTCAAAATCAGTAATCTTACCTTGCAGCTGCTGTTTTATTTTCTCTGCTATCTGCGAAGTTGACTGAAAAGTATCGATAATGATTATTTCCGTGTTAGCCTGCGGTTTGAAATTATCCCTGCCAAAGTCATTAGTAACGAGAAAGATCTTATCCCAAGATTGCGAGTTGATGATCTTGATGACTTCCAGCCAGGTTCCTTTTCCTGTTGATAGATTAGCGATTAAGGTAGGCATTTTATTTTTTTAGATGAACATATTATTAAACCTTATCCTACTACGGGTTCTGTAGAAAAAGTCCTACTCCACTTACCATAACCGCTCGCTTTCGCAAGCGAACATGGTAAGTTACGTCTGGTCCAGTCAAGTTTGACGATGTCAAACATTGACAAACTCGACTCAGACGGACTTTTTCTACTAAGCCCCTACTACGCAGACCAAGCAACTGATTAAATAGATTTATATTTCTGATTATATTCATCACTAAGATGAAAGTTAGTTTTTTTGAAGAATTTCCTAACAAAAAGAATCTGGAGAAACTTAAATTACTACCTAAAACAAAAGTTTATCTGGCAGCAAAAAGTATAGACGAGTTTCGCAAGATAACTAAGGGATTGAAAGGAGAATTTGTGTACTGGCCGATCTTAGCAGAAAAATATGGTTACTGGATCTCCCCCTGGAGTGAACCAGATAAATTAAAAAAATTGTTTGAGGTATTGGAGAAATCTAAAGTTCCAGTAATGCTGGATCTGGAACCACCTAAACACAGATGGCAGATCTTTACCAAGCTGCAGAATTTCCAAGGTAATAGAAAACTTATCAAGAAATTTATCAAAAGGAATCGGGATAAAGTCTATACTGTGGAGAGAGCACATATCCCTTTATTTTTTTCAAAAATTATGGGGCTTTCTTATCCCAGCAAGAGAATATTGATGTACTACACTTCATTCTTCCGGCCGTTCATGCCTGACCATATTTTGTTGAACAGATTGAAGAAAAAAGCGGAATATTGCGCAGACAACGATTGCAGCTTGGCAATAGGATTGATTGCCACCGGAATCCATGGCTTTGAACCGGTTTACGGTGCTAAAGAATTAAATGAAGATCTACAGATTGCCAAGAAAGCAGGAGTAAAAGAAATAATAATCTTCCGCTTAGGCGGCTTAAATAAAGAATTGATTAATGTGATCAAAGCAAATACTTAGCCAAAAGAAGATAACGCGGCTCTTGCAGCAAGGTATGAAAAACTAATTTGATGATATTGTCACGAGTATATCTCTCAAAAATTTTCCTGATTCTATGTTGATTGGTATAAGCCATGATCCGGTCCCAATCCTGATCGGAAACTTTGGCCATGATTTTCTGGATCAGCAGATGCATCTTCAGCTGCTGGACCAAAGGCTTACAGGACTGCTGATAATTTTTTTTATGGTTAAGGCAGTCTACAAGAATCTGCACTTGTTTCAAAGCAGGTACAAGACCGCCTAAGGTCGTAGCCTTGACGTAACTGGATGCATCTCCTACCAGATAACAGTTATCTTTCTGCAATTTTTGTTGTGGATTGTATAAAGGGATGGTACCAGCCTGCATCTCTAAAATCTTGAAATTGTTTTTCTGGATGAACTTATCAAAGTAAGCTTTAGAATTTCTTTTCATAGCCAAGCCAACTCGGGCAATAGTGGAAGATTCAGGTGTAACCCAGGCAAATAGACCGGGGCAGACGTCCTGACCAAAATAAGTCTGGTTTAAGTGAGGATCAAATTTTCCTTCCACCACTGCCTGCACACCGAAAAAGTTTTCGCGATCTGAATGATAGAAGCCGTAAGCTTTCGCAGTTGGTGATAATGGTCCATCGGCAGCGATAACAATATCTGGGCGGGTGGAAAATTCTCCATCTTTGTTTTTGATAATCAATGAGGTTCCTTCTTTCCTTAAGAAACAATGATCGGTAAGGACTTCGGCTCCCTCTTTCCGGGCAATATTGGCAAAATAATTATCAAATTTTTTTCTACAGACAATGTAATCTTTCTGCTTGATGTTGATCTTCTGCTGTGGAGAATTCAGTTCATGGTGATGAATAGTGTTGACAAGAAAAGAACCTAAGGGAATGTTGAACTCATCAAACTCTGAAGTTAAGATACCCGTACATTGGATGGGATCGCCGATTTCCCTTTTTTCATAGACTGTAGCTCGATGGCCTGTTTTCATTAAGAGATAAGCAGCATAACAACCGATGGGACCGCCGCCGATGATTGCAATATCCATCTTTTAGAAAGTGAAAATTCGCTTTAAATATCTTGTTAAACAGATGTCACGTCATCTGAAAGACGAAGCGGCATATATTCACTTTATTCACTTTATTCACTTTGTTCACTTT
>Ga0210057_1004954_pt1 | contig 17338 bp, 15 predicted proteins | sample CryGeyCG2114_010_2_FD_183968 | JGI IMG/M metagenome (GOLD analysis project Ga0210057, IMG submission 183968) | Groundwater microbial communities from aquifer - Crystal Geyser CG10_big_fil_rev_8/21/14_0.10 (SPAdes) (version 2) | ecosystem: Environmental > Aquatic > Deep subsurface > Groundwater ...
GCAATTCTTCGCAATCATCAATGGCAATACCTGTTTTAGTTTCAGTAAAATCTTGATACCACTCATAGTTGGCATTGCAGTAAAAATCACAACTCTGCTTATTTACTTTTCCAGTGGCATCTTTGTCGTCCACAGCTTGATATATCGGCCACTTACTGCCTTCAGTCCAAGTTGGAGGATATGGCGCTTTAGCCCACCAAGAGGCATTCAAGGGTAAGGTATCTTGACATTTTCCGTTCTCCTTTTTGATAATTTCACAGTTTTTAATAAAAGGTTTAAATCCACAAATCCATCTTATATAATTTCCATCATACCGTATTACATTCATATAGGTTGTCCCTTTATACTCACAAGCGCCAGCAATAGTTCCGCATTTATGTTCACTCTCCTCATTGATAATTGGAGGCGTAGTAGGAGTTTTGGGGACAACCACGGTCGGAGTCTTGGGAACGGTAACCTTGTCTTTAACTTTTACATCCACTTGAGGTACTGTTACTTTAACAATCTTGATTTTACATTCCTTGGCAGTCGGATTAGGTCCGATGGTTGATCCAAACCCGCAAGTCCATCTGACAGAGTCAATATCAGTGACTATTGCTCGTTTGTATTGGATTCCTTGGTAGTTGCAAGTACCGGCAATGGTACCACATTCATGTTTTGGTGTGGAACTTACTGCCATGACATCTGATGAGAGAATGATGGCAAAAACAAAAACCAAGGATATGATGAATATCTTGGTGATTGACACGGGGAGTTTGTGAAGCATAGTATTTATATTTATTTGATGATTGAAATCATATTGATAGTCAGTATCAGTATTTGTATAGCAGTATTCATGTCCCTGATATTATTATACCACAAAATATGGGGGGGGGCAAGAAGTGAGACGATTTAAAAAAGTAAAAAATAATTACAAGACAAAAGAACACTAATTATAGTGTTCTTTGTATTCTTTAAAATATTTACAAACTAAACAATTATTTCCCCAACAATCTCTTCAATTCCTCCTTAACCACCTCCCGATCATCCCAAGGAAGCTTTTCATTGTTTTTGACCACAATCGCCTGTTCACTACCTTTGCCAGTGATTAAGACAATATCATCTTCCTGTGCCAAAGAAAGTGCTTTTTGGATTGCCTCTCGCCTGTCCATAATTCTGAAAAGATTCTTTTCCTCTGTCTTCCCACCTTTTTCAGCTCCAATTGCTACTTGATCAATAATAATCTGGGGATCCTCGTCATATGGATCCTCATTGGTAATCACGACATAGTCAGCATTCTCTCCGGCAATCTTTCCAAGAATCGGACGACGGGACATATCTCGACCGCCTCCGGCCGAACCCAAGACATGAATCACTTTCTGATGAGGAATTAATTTCACGGTTTCATATAATTTCTCCACTGCCTTTGGCTCAAAAGCATAGTCAACAATCACGGTAAAGTTTTGTTTTTCATTGATCCGCTCCAGTCTTCCGGGAATTCCAAACACCTTTTCCAAACCGTCTTTAATTTTGTCAATTTTAATCCCTTGCGATAAAGCGACGCAAATCGCATTCATGGCATTAGATGAATTGAAACCGCCCAAAAGATTCAAAGCAATTCTTTGACCATCTAAATAGAAACTGGTGCCATTGCTGGAAATTTCCAAACTACTGGCAACAACTTTGTGATAGTAGGGATTTTTTTCAACCTTGTCATCTTTGATCTTTGGTTCAGCTTGCACCCGATATTTAAATTTCTCTTCTGCCCAAAAATTCAAAAAATATTCACTGTACTTGTCGTCACCATTAACAATGATTGCTTTCTTCACGCGATTGAATTGCAACTTCTTCATACCAGTTTCAGTCTTGTGCACGCGCTTTTGATCATCAACATATTTAGTACGACAATCGCGCAAATGAGCAAAGAGCATGCCCTTGGCTTCCTTGTAGTTTTCAAACCCACCATGTGATTCAATATGTTCAGGATATAGGGAAGTAAAGACCAGGACATCATAGTTGATGAAACGATGACGATATTGCACGATTCCTTCGGAAGAAGTTTCCACAATCGCATACTGGCAACCATTCTTGACCATCTTGGCAAGAATTTGATGAGTAAAGAATCTACCAACCATGGTCATCTTCTTGTTATTCAACCATTCTTTTTCTCCATCGCAAAACATGGCAGTGGAAGTATAGCCAACCTTGTAGCCAGCTTCTTGTAAAACCTTGGCAATTAAGTAAACAGAGGTAGTTTTACCAGTGGTGCCGGTCACGCCAATCACAATCAACTTGTGGCTGGGAAATTTGTAGATGATATTGGCAAACAAACCAATACCGTAATGATATACTGGCGCCAACCAATTATGCATTTTTTTGGGCAAAATCTTCTTGATTGCACCTAAGATTTTATCAACCATATATAAATAATTTTAAACAAAGGTTATTTCTTAATTAATCAGACTATTCCTTAATTAAATCCTCCTGATTTTCCTCAAAAAATTATATAAACCATAATACAAACTATTGATAATTAAATCAAATGTACCCGGAGTAGAGATTGTCTTGCCACCAAAGCCCAATTTGAAACGAGTCACGCCCGGCCATTTTTTTTCATCAATCCCGTAAAAATCATAGTACTGATGTCCCGATTCTTTGGCCGTCAAAATACACTGCCATTGCAATAGATATGGAGCCATGAGCTGACGATATTCATGTAATGAACCACCGTGTAAATAGGTGGCGGTATGATTGAAAAAATTAATCAAGGCACAGGCAAGTGGCTTCTCATTGTCAAAAGCAACAAAGAGCCTGATGAATGATCGATCATAATTTAATAGTTTTTCATAGTGAGCCTTACTATGCAATCTAAAATTATCCCGCTCCTTGGTTGCTTGCATGATTTCCCAGAACAAATCCAAGTCATTACTTTCCCGAACTTCAATCCCCTTCTTTTCCGCAAGTTTGATATTGTATCTGGTTTTTTGTTTCATTGCAGACAACAGGTTTTCTTGAGACTGCGTCAAATCCAAAACAACGGTTGATTTTGGTTGGATATCAATGGTTTGATGAATCTTGAAACCGGGCAAGGCAAATATTGCTTGCGGTTCAAAGCGCAAAAAGATACATTTTTTTTCTTTGGCAATTCGTTTGATTTCAGAAAACAAGAAAGTCAAAGTTTCTTTGTCTTGCGCATTTTGGAGCATCGGTCCCTTGGGACAGTAAAGATATTTGAAACCAAAAATATTTTTTTGAGTGATGAACGCAAGCGCTGTTAACTGTCCGGCGTCTTCAACGCCCAACTTGATAATCTCATTGCCCATTGTCTCCTGTAATTCAACCCATTGCCAGCTCTGCAAAAACTGCTCATGGTCAAAGCACTGGGATTGGTTGTCTAAGTAAAGTAATTTCATTTAAAAATGGCGTTAGATTATAAATAGTTGATAAGCTCATTAATATTAATTCCTTGCTTATTTATTTTAGTAAAATCAATTATGGTTTCCCAAACAATTTTACAACTCTTTTGTTTTTTGCTTATCTTATCTTTCTTTAAATTTTTATTCCCAATAATCATAGATTGGTTATTTAATAATCCTCAAAGCCTCTTTCACTCTTTCCCCGCTATCCACAATCAACGGATTGACTTGTTTTAAAGCATCTCTGGCCTGCTGGACAGAATAGCCCAAGCCGATCAAAGCGTCCAGTTCATCATTACGTGCCGTGGCCTGATCAACAGTTTGGTCACCAATCAAACCACCAACCTTGTTTTTCAATTCCAAAACAACTCGTTCTGCCATTTTTTGTCCAACTCCGGACACCTTGGTCAAAAGAGCATAGTCACCCATGATGATTGATTCTTTAATTTCAGCTACGCTGGCAATGGACAAAAAGTTTAGAGCGGATTTTGGTCCGACACCGGATACTGAAATCAACAATTCAAACAATTCTAATTCTTCATTGGTTTTGAAACCGAAAAGCACTAAAGCATCTTCTTTCACTTGTTGGTAGATATACATTTCCGCATCATTACCCAATAGCAAATCATCAATGAATTTTTGATTCACAAATACCTTGTAGCCAACCTGGTTCACTAGCAAGATCACATAGCTTAATTGTTTGGCAATGATCTTACCCTGTAAAAATGCAATCATATTTTATCCCAATTATTCTTGTTGATTATTTTCCAAATTATTCTTTTCTATCTTCCGACGCAAAACAGTAAACTGCGGTAAATCAGAAGTATTTCTGATTGTAATCACCTGTCCTCCGCCCCCACCATGCGCCTCAGAGATTGATTCCCCCTCTTCATTCCAGAATTCTTGGAGCTTTAATTTCATTATACCATATTCAGGAACAATCGCTTCCATTTCATTGTTAACTAAAATTGTATTATGTGCCTTGATCTTAATCACAAAAATATCTCCGTCTTGCTTGCTTTCCAAAACCTGCCCACAAAACTCCCAATCAGGATAGTTGTGTGAATTTTCCAAATTTTGCGCCAATTTACCTTGTTCAAAAGTAAATCCTTCTGTATAGCCACGGTGGAACAGCTTTTCTTCCAACTCATGATGCAAGCTAGCAAGCTCCTGAATCAATGCTCCTTTCTCCAATTTTTCTTCACAGATCAAATCAATCGCCTTGCGATATGATCCCACAACGCAAGCCAGATAGTAAACACTCTTGGCTCGACCTTCAATTTTGAAAGCGGAAATCCCGGCTTCAATCATTTCTGGTAAACGCTGAATCAAACAAAGATCCTGTGAGTTCAACAAATATGTGCCATGTTCTTCTTCCACAATTTCCAGCTCTTGTTCATGTCCTTGCGGACGAATCATTACGTCATATTTCCAACGACAAGGTTGGGCGCAGTCGCCCAAGTTGGCCGAACGGCCAGTCATTAATTTGGACAAGAAACAACGGCCAGAATAGGCCATGCACAAAGCACCATGGACAAAGGTTTCCAATTCCAAATCAGGCAATCGCTTCCGCATCTCTTTGATATCTTCCAAAGGAACCTCTCTGCCCAAAATCACTCTTTTCAATCCTTGCTTTTGCCAAAACTCTGCTGCCTTCCAGTTGGTACAATTTGCTTGGGTTGATAGTGAGATTGGGGCTTCCGGCCAAACTTCACGAATTGCACTCATCACGCCCGGGTCGGAAACAAAGAGTCCATCTACGGCAATCTCTTTTAATTTTTGAACATACGGTACCATTTCTTCCAAATGATGATTAAAGGCAAAAATATTCAAAGTAACGTAAACTTTCTTTCCCAAGTCATGCGCGTATTTTGTTGCTTCCGCAATCTGTTCAACTGTAAAGTCATTAATGCGTACTCGCAAAGAAAAATCAGGAATACCCAAAAAGACAGCATCAGCCCCAAAAGCAAAAGCAGTTTTCATCTTTTCCAAATTGCCTGCCGGCACGATTAATTCGGGTTTTTTCATCATATTATTTTTTAATTGATAGATAATTAGCTCTGGAATCTTTTTACCCTGATCAAGCCAGATACCGGAATCACTTCAATCCCCTGTTTTTCCAGTTCATCAAGAAAGAGGTTCATGCCCAAGGAATCAGAGGCCATATGACTGGCAATCACCACATTCAAGTTCGTGTTTTGAATTTCTTTCAAAACCGGTTCTTTCATATGCATTGTAATCAAGGTATCAATTCCGGCACGGGCCAAAGCTTCATATATTTCTTTTGATGGAGAGGTACCGCCCGTGAAATCAACTGCAATTTTACCACAACTGTCTTCCGGATCTCCGGAAATAATATTTGGAGCATTGCCGTCAATTGTTGCTTTCTTGTATTCCGGAATGGTTTTTAATCCAGCAATTAAATCCTGCAAAGTTTCCGGCTGGCGACTATGGAGAAAACTTTTGACGTAAGCACCGGCCAAGTTATCAGCAGAAGAATGAGTGCAAAGATAGTCAAGTTTCAAGATTTTTGCAAAATCCACAAAACGCTGATTGTTCAAAACCGCAACAGCACGATTTACTTCACCGATTCTGGAGCGGATACTCTTTTCCGCAAGAGAAATCGGCACACCATAGTTGCTATTGATTTTAGCCTGCATGGTCATGGTGATTCCTAGATTATTCAAAGCTTTTCCTTCCGGATGATGAGCAATCACCAAATCAATATCTCCCAAACGATCAGCCAACAACAACTCTGATCCTTCCATGTCAATCCCGGCCAAAACCTTTTTAATCTCTCCTTTGTCACAATCAACCAAGACCCGAGTATCAGTATATGGGTTAAATAACCGATCTTGATCAAACTCAGCTCTTTCTTCCGGTTTCATTTCGGCATATTTTTTACGCACCAAATTCAAAGAGTGTTTTGTTTCTCCCTCACCGCGCGGGTCATATTTCAAACCTAACTGAACCGCCAGTCGATATATCTCCTGAGTAGTCATATTTTTTTATTAATAGTTAATAGTGTATTTTAGGTTAATTATCCAAAATTAGCAAGGCGATAATCATTTTAATTGTTTAACAACCATTTAATGCTATTTTTATAAACTTTGAGACAAAACCAATGCCAATTGTTTTTTCTTCCTTCATCAGCCTGATCTAAACAATTAAAATAGGCTCTTCTATTTTGATATAGAAACAAAATCGGAGGATATCCAAATTGTAATAAAATCCAATTAAACAACAATCTGCCGATTCTTCCATTCCCATCTTCAAACGGATGGATCTGTTCAAATCTCTGATGAAAATCTGCCGCCAATTCAAGAGGATGTTGTTTTGTTGTTTTATTTGTCCGATACCATTTCAATAGTTTATTCATTTCCTCACGTACGTTTCCGACTGCAGTAGTATGTTTATTATTAACAACAACACCAACCTTCTTATATCCCGAATTAATCCCCAGACTATCAACTAATAATTTGTGCAAACTAATAATTTGATGTTGGTTTAATTGGAACTCTTTACCTCTGATGATTTGAAAAGCTTTAATTGAATTTTGAACCTCTTTAATTTCTCTCCTTTCCACTAATTTCCCAATGCTTTTTTTATTTATAATCGCATTAACATCCTTGGCACTCAATCTACTACCTTCAATTGCATTTGATTCAAAAATAAATTGGACAGCGTAGCGAGTCCAAAGCCGATCTCTTTGAAAATCAGACAAGAGAAGTAATTGATATTTAAAATCTATTTTATAATTTTCTATCTTTAAAATCTGTTCTTGATTAAAAACCCGATCAACAGAAAAACTATTTTCAATTTGATCTTGCACCAAACCTTTTTCTTTCTCTGCCATTTGCAAATAATATTTCTGCAAATTTTTAGGGATATTTTTACCTAAATAAACCTGAATTTTCTTAACTTTTCTATTAATCTTAAATTGCTCTGTTAAGTAAAAATATGGCTTATTTTTAATAATCTTTTGATAAATTTTTAACATAAAATTAGGGATACTTTTTATGTACTTATTATAATAAAAGAATCATCGAATGTCAATCAGACCGATGATTCAAATATTAAAACTAATGGTAAATATAATAATTTTCATTATTACATCACCACCAAATCAAATAACTACCTAAAATAGATCATATTTCTTTAATAAGATTATCGCAACAATAATAATGATTGCGATAATAATTAAAGGAATGTAGGCAATTTCCAAACCCATAGTATTTCAAAATTATTTTGTTATTCCAAAATAGACTTCGCTGTCATTAACCTTCATGGCAACGCTGTCCGGATTTCTTTGCGCAATCAAGTCATCAGCCAAAGTATCCTTCATGATTTCCGCTTTCAGCTTTTCCAAAACATCAAGCATCACCACATCTGTCGTGTCATAATAAACGACGATTCGATCACTGATCTTCAAATTAATCTGCTTACGCAAAGTATTGATGGTGCGAACCAATTCTCGTTTAATACCTTCCACTTTCAATTCTTCGGTCATCTCTGTATCCAACTCAACCGACAATTCTTCTCCTGGCAAAACCTCCACTTGTTTCACATTAACTTCGTCCACAATCAAATCAATACAATGTTTAGACAATTCAACTTTTCCATAAACAATTAATTTATTCAAAGGTTGACGCACCTTGATCTTGACTTCATCACGTTTGGCCAAACCCTGCTCCACAATTTTCCGTGTCAATTCCATACTGTCTAAAACAACTTGGTCAACTTTGCCCGCTTGTGGCCACATTTCCAAATGCACACTCTGTTCACTTTGCGCAAAATTATTTCCGCTCACTCTTTGCCAGAGATTTTCTGCTAGAAAAGGAAGGAATGGGGCCATCACTTTGGACAATTCCAAAAAGACATGCTTGGTGGTTGCCAAAGCAGATTCTTTGTCAGTTCCGTCTTCCTTGAAGCGATCTCTACTTCGACGCAAATACCAAGTTGACAAGTCATTGATGAATTCGGTAATCGGACGTACAGCACGAGGTAAATCATATTTTTCCATATTCCTGGTTGTCTCGGAAATCAACTGATTTAATCTAGAAAGAATCCATTGATCCAAAATATTTTCACTAGAACTACTGGCAACAACCTGCTCATTAGCATACATTTCATAGAAATTATAGACATTCCAGAGAATCATCATATTTTTACGCAAACTTTCTTCTACACCCTTTTCACTGAAATTCAAATTCTCCGCCTGCATCACCGGTGCGGTCAAGAGATAGGCACGGAGAGCATCGGCTGAATACTTTTCAAACAAAAGATTGGGGTCGGGATAGTTTTGCAATTTTTTACTCATCTTTTTTCCATCTTCTGCCAAAACAATTCCATTGACAATCACGTTGTCAAACGCTCGACTATTCTTGATGACTGTTGAAATCACATGGAGATAATAGAACCAAGCTCTGGTCTGATCCACGCCCTCGGCAATGAATTTAGCAGGGAAATTGGTATCAACCCTGTCTTGATTTTCAAAAGGATAATGCATTTGTGCATAGGGCATGGAACCGGATTCAAACCAACAATCCAAAACATCAGGAATGCGCGAAACTTTGGCTCCACACTCCGGACAAATCACCTGAATCTTGTCGACAACATGTTTGTGTAAATCGGTAATCTTCTGTCCACTTGCATCTTCTAATTCTTTAACTGAACCAAAAACCATGATCTCACCGCAAGCACATTTCCAAATCGGCAAAACACTTGCCCAAAATCTCTGTCTGGAAATTGACCAATCATGAGCGCCTTCCAACCAATTGCCAAAACGACCTTCCTTGATATGGTTCGGCGACCAATTGATTGCTTCGTCATTCTTCAAAGCATCTTCCTTAATCTTTGTAATACTTACAAACCAAGAATTGGTCGCATAGTTAATCAAAGGGGTCTCGCAACGCCAACAATGCGGATAGCTATGTTCATACTTTGCTTTGGAAAAAATTAATGCCCTACCAGCCAAATGTTTCAAAATTTCAATATCAGTCGCCATATGATCATCAATCGGCTTGACATGCAAACCGACAAAATCTTTCACTTCCGGTTTGAATTGGCCATCCATGCCAACATGTTGTACAAAGGGCAAATTCTTTTCTTTGCCCAAATTCAAATCATCTTCACCAAAAGCCGGTGCGATATGCACAATCCCCACACCCTCTTCCGTATTTACAAAATCTCCGGCATAGATTTGCCAACCATTTTCTTTGTTTACTAATTTTTGATCATTGGCATAGTAATCAAACAATGGCTGGTATTTTTTGCCAATCAAATCTTTTCCAAAAAACTCTTTTTCAACTTTGTATTCTTTTCCAACAAAAGCTTTTTCCATTAATTCTTTAGCTAGAATATAGTTCTTACCATCAGTGAGATCTGTTACTTGTACATATGAAATTTTTTCTCCGATTGCCAAGGCCACATTGCCAATCAATGTCCAAGGTGTGGTGGTCCAGGCCAAGAAATATGTATTTGGTTCATCAAGAGATTCAAATTTTACGGTCACGGACATATCTTTGATTTCCCGATATCCTTCCGCAACCTCTGACTGGGAAAGCGTGGTTTCACAACGCGGACAAATATGCATGGAACGATATCCTTCGTAAATCAAATCCTTGTCCCAAAGCTGTTTGAATACCCACCAAATGGATTCCATATAGTTCAAATCCATGGTCTTGTAGCTATTTTCCATATCAACCCAACGACCCAAACGACGCACGGTTCTTTTCCAATCATCAACATATCCCAAAACCTTGGATCGGCAAGATTCATTGAATTTTTCAATTCCCAATTTTTCAATATCCCGCTTTGACTTGGTACCCATTTCTTTTTCCACAATATTTTCAATCGGCAACCCATGACAATCCCAACCCCAAACACGCTCCACGCGGTAGCCATTCATGGTCCAAAAGCGTGGCACAACATCCTTCATCAAGCTGGCAACAATATGTCCGTAATGTGGTGTACCCGTAGCAAATGGCGGCCCATCGTAGAAAACATAGTCGCCATTCTTGGCCTCACGTTTAACTGATTTTTCAAAAATTCCATGCTTTTCCCAAAAATTCAAAACATCAACTTCCATGGCCGGAAAATGATTCTTTCCTTGTGCTTGTTCTGTTTTTTCTGACATATGTAAAATTAGATATTAAATAAAGATAATAGAATTAATTCAAAACAAAGAAAATATTTTTTCTTTTTTAATCATTAACTTCATTTTATGCCAAAAAATGTGCAATGTCAAAGAAAATCTTGACAAAAATATCAATCCATGCTATTTTACCAACAAAACAAAGGTACATTTTATCATTATTTATGAGGTAATCATGAGTAAAATCATTGCATTAGCAGGATGTTTCTATTTCTTTTTCTCCTCTCTTTTATTAGGCGCTGAGCAAGAAATTGAATACGTTTGGATTTACAATCAAAAAGTATATTCAATCAAACTCGAGCTATCGGAATCTCTGAATCAAGTCTATCAAAAAATGCCCAACAAACATCGCTCTACGCAAAAAGTGGAAGACTACTATGAAGGCATTATGACTTCAGAAAAAGGAGATAATACGATGAGAATGGTGGCCATGAAAGTACTTGAAGCAGCGATGCTTGCCAAGATTAATAATCCGAACAGACAATTGGATTTCATCATGGCTTTTATCCAATTCGCAATTCAAAGCGACATTGAAAAAGCAAAAAAAGTTATTCAAGGAAAGGACTTCCGCTACAAAACTCCATATGAAACGCTTTTTTCTCAATCCGGATTATGCTTGGAAAAATGTTTGTTAGCGATTGCAATCATCAGACAAACCGGCTATTGGGGATCTTGTCTCTTGTACTATCCCGAAGCTTGTCCCAAAGCCGGACATACTGCCGTAGGAATTGCTTGTCCAACCAGTCAATCATTATATAATTCAGGATATTGCTATGCGGAAACCATGCTCCCCTTACCAATTGGAGCAATGCCCAGAGTAAACGATGATTGTACGATTTCAATTGACGGTAGAGAATCTGTCAGTGGTAATATTAGTAAGCTTGGTAAAGTAAACACTTTATTGATCATGCAAGGCAGAGTTCTTTACACTCGTTGATAATGTCAGATCTGAAAAGATCAAATTTAGATATTCATTAAAATATTGAAGATCAAAAATAAGAAGACCCGGATTTACAAAAGTAAACCCGGGCTCTTTATTTTAAGACCTTTAAGTTGATTGAATTAATCCTTCTCAATTGCTCCGGTTGGACAGACTTCAATTGCGGATTGATCACAATCCGTTCCTTCTGGGTTGATTACCTCAGACTTACCATCATCACCGATTCTGAAATTTTTCGGGCACATCACCGTGCAGGAACCGCAACCGATGCACAAATTTTTATTTACTCTAACTGTCATATATTATTATCTAATAATAATTATACCTTAATTACCAAAAACTTTGGCATGAATTATTTTTGCTTCTTGGTCAGATAATTCTTGATATGAAACACGAATGGTGTATTTTACCTTGTCTTGTCCGACGGCTTGATATTGATCAACGACTTCAATGCTCCAAATATTTTCTTCATCAATCTTTTTTCTGATCTCACGCAAATAATTACTCATTTTTTCCGGCTCCATTTCTACATTTGTGTCCAATGAAACAATCTTTTTAATCAACTCCACGACTGAATTAACCTGGTGATCGAGTAATGGCAAGAGTGTAGTCAAATCAATTTCAGCATAGTATAGGTTTTGTTTGGTAATCGGTTTCAACTTGCAGAGCAAACCAATCACTGTTCCTTTTACTATAATACTCCAGCAAGCATGAGGATTAGCCATTCCCGGCAATGTTACTGCCGGCAAATAACTAAGATCTACAATCCCAAAACCGCGCAACATTCTTTCCACTTGTCGACGGAACTCGTTCACGGTAGAACCGGCACTCAAGATACCAAGAGCATCTTTCTCCTCATACCTTGCACTCATTCTTCCAAAGATTTTTCCAATTTCAAACATTCGCAAATGAGCAATATTTTTTTTCAAATAGACATCAACCTGTCCAAGCAAGCCAGTAGCAATTGACTGCCGCAAATCAGGGAACTCTTCATTCACACTGTTTTGTGTGGAAATCTCTTTCCAATCAAGCCAGTTAGCACGTTGATTAGCTTCTTTGGCAACCAAGGGTTGAGAAAGAATTTCATCAAATCCGCGCACAGACAAATGATCCCGAATCAATTCTTTGAAACGATACATGGTTGGAGTAATGTCTGAGGTTACTTCCAAACGTGGTGCCTCTGTACTCGGAATATTGTCATATCGATTCATCCGCACAACTTCTTCCACCAGGTCTTCCTTGCAATCAATATCCATACGATCAGTTGGAGCGGTTACCAAATATTTGTCGCCGCTATCTTCCACCGCAAAACGCAAGTTTTCTAATAGTTCTTTCACCCGTTCTCGCGAAATATCAATTCCGGCAAATTTACTTGCCAATTCCGGATCAAATTCAATCGCCTGTACTGTGCGTGGTTCAGGGTAAAAATCAAACACCTTACTAATCACCTCTCCTTCAGCATACTCCAATATCAGATTAATCAAGAGAGTGAAAGCATAGTCGGCACCATTCGGATCCATGTCTTTACTCAAACGATTACTGGCCTCGGTAACAACGGAAAGACTTCGAGAATTCTGTTGAATGATGAAACGATCATAGATGGCCATTTCCACCACAAGATCATTTGACTCCAAATCAATGGCCGCCGATTGGCAACCAACAATTCCAGCCAGAGCAAGGATGTTTTCATCATCTTTGATGATTAATTCTCCGCCCGGCAAATCATATTCCGTACCATCCAAAGTTTGAATCTTAATTTCCTTTTTATTCACATCCCAAGCCAGACGACCATTCATCTTTTTGACATCCAACAAATGCGAGGTATATCCGGTCAACAACATCACATAGTTGGAAAGATCAACCAAGAGATTAATACTGTTGATTTCATATAATTCCAAATATGATTTGAGCCAGTCAGGAGACTCTTGGTTCTTTAATCCACTCAACTGCACAGCTAAAATTCTCTTGATATATTTTTCGGCTGAAACCTTGATATTCAAATCCAAATCTTGATCTGGTAAAACATTAACTACTGGCAATTGCACTTCCAAATTGTAGTAAGCGGCAGTTTCGTAGGCCAAACCGATCGCGGACAAACAGTCCGGACGGTTTTGACGTACTTCCAAACCAAGCAAGTAATCGGTCTTACCTTCATATTTCAATTCTTCAAATGAATCCATCATTAATCCAGTCATGGTAAACATTTCGCCAAGCTCTTGCGCAGTGGCGGTCAATCCCGGAACCAATTCTTTGATTTTACTATAGAGTATTTTCATCTTGGTAATATTTATATCCTAAATTCCCGCCCAACAAAGTGCGGATATCCGTAATCTTGTATTTAGCCATGGTCCAACGATCCAAACCAAGTCCGAAAGCAAAGCCCATCCATTGGTCACTGTCAATCCCGGCCATCTTCAAAACATTGGGGTGGATCATACCGGCGCCACCCATTTCAATCCAGCCAACACCCTTGCAGACAGCGCAACCCTGCCCCTGACAATTAAAACACTGCATATCCGGACCAACACCCGGTTCAACTTCCGGATAGTACTTATTTCTAAATCTAATCACCACGTCATCACCATACATTTGTTTGAACAAAGCATTAAACACTCCAAACAAGTCTTTCAGACTGGTTTTTTCCACCACCACAAAACCTTGATAGTGATGAAAAATGAAATGATTTGATTTGTTTACTTTTTCATTTCGGTAGACACGACCAGGAACGACAACCTTGAAGGGTGGCTCATATTTTTCCAAAACACGGGCTTCTACAGAAGAAGTTTGGGTGCGCAAGAGATAATTTGGTTCTTCAATATAGATAGTATCTTGCATATCACGTGCCGGATGATCAGCTGGCACATTCAAACGTTGAAAACAAAATTCATCGGTTTCAATTTCCCGATCTTCCATAATACTGAAACCAAGCTTCACAAAAAAACTATCAAGCATGCGAATCGTTTGCGTAATTGGATGAAGATGACCCAATTTCGGTTTGGTAAAATCAAGTTGTTCCGCCTCTTTGATCAGTTTTTTACCAAGCTCAGCTTCGGCAAATTCTGACTGACGCTTTGCAAAAAGTTCTTCAGCACGACGAAATGCCGTTTGAATTGCCGGTGCTTTAGATTGCTTTTCCTCCTTTGTCATCTTTCCAATTTCCTTTACAGCTAATTTCAAACTACCGGTCTTACCCAAATATTTTTGCCACAAACCAGCCGTCTCTTTGGAAGTTTTGACAGCCTGCAATTCTTTTTCTAATTGTTTAATCTCTTTTTCCATTTCTATACTTTATTTTTTATATTTTTTCTATATAATTTATTTTTCTAAACCTTACTTTAAAAAGCATTTATTACTGACGCAAACGCCCTGCTTGCCACGGCAAGAATTATCATATTCATAGCGTTCGCGGTGAAAACCATTCACTGTCAAACAACGTTCGACTGAGATATCATAGACAGTATAACAATCATAATCTTTTTCACAATAGACTGAATCGCGTTGATATTTAGCATTGGGATCATTGACCGCACTCATGTCATACCAAACATAGCCAGCAAAAGCCAAAATCAAAATTAAGGCAAAAATCAAAAGCTTTTCTCGGCCGGATAATCCGGGATTTACAACAAGCATATGATTAAATTAAAAAATAATTATCTATACTATTTTAATTATGATATATTTCAACCAAATCAGTATAAAAACCTGATTTTATTGTATTACATCTCATCAACAATATCAATCCCCAAAAGCCCCAAACCGTTCATCAAGACTTGACGCACTGACATAATCAATTCCAATCTGGCCTGCTTGATCGGCTCATCAGCAGACAAAATTTGCACTTCGTGGTAATAATCATTAAACATTTTTGCCAAATCAAACAAATATTTGGCAATTTCTGCCGGTTGATATGTTTTACCAGCTACATTCACCACTTCGGGATATTTAGCTAATTGCATCACAAGATTTTGCTCTTTTTCATGTTTGAGTTGTTGAAAATCAGCTGACAACAAATCCAATTTTGTTTTGCGCACAATGCTATTAATTCTGGCACAGGCATATTGAAGATAGACAGCAGTAAACCCATCAAAACGTAAGGCTGCTTCCAAATCAAAATTAATAATCTTATTTGCTGAAACCTTGATCATCTCAAACTTCAAAACCGCGATTGTCACTAAATTCACAACTTGATCAATTTTTTCTTCTGACCAATCTTGATGACGCGCCCTTGTTTCAATTTTAATCTTCTCAAACACCTGGTCATATAATTTATTAAAACTGATTGTATTTCCGGTGCGCGAAGACATCATTCCGGAAGGTAATTTTACAAAATCATATGCAAGATGAGTCATTCTTTGTTTGTAACCAATCAATTCCAAAACTTTGAATAATTGTTTGAAATAAAGACTTTGTCGATTATCAACAATATAGATTGATTCATCAATATTTTTTTTGAACTTCTCAACTGCCAAAGCCAAATCGGCAACCGGATAGAGTGCGGTACCATCAGAACGTAGAAACACCAAGACACTCAAATCATAGTTTTCCAAATCAGCCAAAACAGCTCCATTACTCTTGGTCAAAACTCCTTTGTCCTGCAATTTATTCACCAGTTTGATCCCCTTTTCAATATACTCACTTTCATAGTAAGTTTTGACAAATTTGATCTGCATTTTTTTGTAAACCTCATCAAAATAATCAATGCTCCAAATTCTCGTCTTTTTCCAAGCACGATATTCAGCACCACGATGTGCTTCTATTTTTTGCATTACCTCTGACACCTCTTGTTTAGCGCGATCATTATTTTCCAATCGTTCACAAGCATCAACATATACTTGGCCAAGAGATTGCCCGGGATTATTCTTGTCCAAAACAGTCTCCCCGGTCAAATACTGCCAAACCGTCTTGGCAGCATTGATTCCAAAATCATTAATATATGAAACTGGCAAAATTTCATATCCATTCACTGCTAAAATTTTACCAATTGCATCACCATAGCAAAGATTGCGCAAATGTCCGATATGGTAGTCCTTGTGAGTATTCACATTGGAGTATTCAATCATAATGCGACCATGGGCACTTCCTTTTCCATAATTATCGTCAATTTCTTGTAAGACATCTTCAGCAAATGATTTTAGATTAAAATTCACATAGGGTCCGGTCATTTTCACAACAGCAAAGTCTTGAATCGGTTCCAAAATCTTGTCAATTATTTCTCGTGCTATTTCTGCCGGCTGTTTGTTAAAATGTTTAGCCAAACCAAAGCAAGGCAAACTTAAATCACCCATGTTTTTGCTGGGCGGATAAACAAAATCATTCGCATTGACCAAGACACCACCAAGATGTTGGTTGATCACTTTTGCCAACCTATTTTTAGTTTTTTCCAAGTTATACATATTTGATACATTTTCTGCTTTCATTATATAAAATTTGCGGATTTTTTGCAATCAAGAAAAGTCCGTAAAAACGGACTTTAAATTCTCTCTGTCGATAAAATTCAAACTATTTTGCAATTTGCACATCAATTCGGTCAACCAAAATCGGCGTGCGTTGTAAAAACTTTGGAGAAAAATTAATTTGATAACTTTTAACCCAAGAAATACTGTTTAAATAATGGCTGAGTTGAGCTTTACTCAAATTAACTATTTTTTTCTTGTCTAAAACATCAAAGTCTTCTTTGAAATTAGCATTACCCATGAAATTCACATCAATTTTGGCAGTGCCCTTTTCTAAATCAACCAATCCAAGATTATATGTAAAATTCTCTTTATTCAATGATGCTAATTGTTTGTTTGTCGGCAAATTTGTGCTCAATTTTTTTTCAGACATATTATATACCGTTTGATCATC
>Ga0210057_1004955_pt1 | contig 17337 bp, 17 predicted proteins | sample CryGeyCG2114_010_2_FD_183968 | JGI IMG/M metagenome (GOLD analysis project Ga0210057, IMG submission 183968) | Groundwater microbial communities from aquifer - Crystal Geyser CG10_big_fil_rev_8/21/14_0.10 (SPAdes) (version 2) | ecosystem: Environmental > Aquatic > Deep subsurface > Groundwater ...
CAAAGAAGGTGGCGTGAGTAGCATCGCCCACATCATCAATGTCGGTGGTCCGGAGACACTTTTGGGCGCTGGCCAGTTTGTCGCCGTCCGGGTGCTCCTTACCCATCAAATATGGCACCAAAGGTTGCATCCCGGCGGAATTGAAAAGGGTGGCGTTAGTGACGCCTTTCTCATCCGGCGTCACCAAAGAGGCCGAGGGCAAAATGGCATGCCCCCGCTTCTTAAAGAATTTAAGAAATCGCGCCCGAATCTCGTTAGCTATCATCTCCCCAATCTTACCCAAAATCAGTCAAATAATAAAGTCCCGACTCATCTCAAGCCGAAATCACGCCGCCGGCAAGGACTTGGTTATCCCTACTATAGATAACTACGGATTGACCGGGGGCCAGGTCAGTCCGTGGTGTGGCGAGTTTGATGGTGTTGGGCAAGATAAATTGGGCCGGCAGTAATTCTCCCAGATGCCTAATTCGAGCAAAAATTTTCCGGTTATCTTCCAACCTCGCTTGAGCTAAAATATTTAGCTGTTCTAGTTTAATCTCGGTTTTCACTACTTTGCTTTTGGCCGGACTTTGGCTGGCAACCAAAACATTTTTCTTAATCTCTTTGGCGATGACATAATACGGCTTATCGGCCGGCGTTTTAGCAGTAATAGTTAAGCCGTGGCGCTCGCCGAGAGTGTGGAAAATGGCGCCCTCGTGAATGCCGATGATATCCCCTTTTTCATTTACCACCTTGCCCGGACGGCTCTTTAAATATTTTTTCAGAAACTGTTTGAAATCAATCTGACCGATAAAGCAAACCCCCTGACTATCGGGTCTCGCGGCGTTAGGTAACTTAAATTTTTTAGCTAATTTCCTCACTTCGCTTTTCTTCAACCCGCCAACCGGGAAAAGAGTATGTTGGAGGATTTCCGGTGTGAGCGTCCAAAGAAAATAGCTTTGATCTTTGGTGGTGTCTTTCCCGGCGAATAATTGCCCGTTCTTTACTTGCGCGTAATGTCCAGTGGCGACGAAATCTGCGCCAAGTCCTCGGGCTTTTTGATACATTAAGCCGAATTTAATCTCTTTGTTGCACATCACATCCGGGTTAGGGGTGCGCCCGGCTTGGTATTCGCGCAAAACATAATCAATCACCTTCTCTTTATACTGTTTAGCCAAGTCCCAAGTCACGAGCGGGATATCCAAGTGCGCCGCCACCCGCATTGCCTCGCGGCGGTCATCGCGCCAAGTGCACTTAATGTCGTCAGGGGTCCACGCTTTGATAAACACTCCCACTACCTGGTAGCCTTGCTGTTTAAGCAAAGCGGCGCTGACGGCCGAATCCACTCCGCCGGATAAACCAATAAAAACTTTTTTCATTACTCTATCTCTAGCACCTTTTTGTAAATCTCGAAAGTCGCCCGAGCGTCAGCGAGGGCGGTGTGAGCGTTAGCGTTTTCCACGCCATAATGCCGAGCCAAATCTTCCAGCCGATAATACTTCAAGCTGTCATCATGGTAATTTTTAGCAAACGCCATCGGCAAAATATCCAGTTTGTGATAATGCAGTTTATTCTCCAACCCGCATTTTTTGAATGATTCGTTGACAAATGCCCAGTCAAAGGCGACATTTTGGCCGACGATAATACACCCGGCCGTCTTTCCTTGAACAATCTTCATCACTTCGGAAAGAGACGGGGCAAACAGCCAATCGGCGTCGTTATAGCCGTTAATTCTAAGCGCTTCCGGATTGGCCGTCTCTAATCGCTCGGGCTTAATTTTAAATTCAAATTCGTCGATTACCTCCAGTCTGGGCCCGCGGCCCGATACTGGGATTTGGCGCACAATCAAACCGCCAATCTCAATCATCTCATTGGCCACCGGGTCAAAGCCGGTCGTCTCGGTGTCAATAAAAGCCAAATTCTTTTCTTTCATATATTACTTGGAGGTTTAACCTCCGGTATTTTACCGCAAGTACTGGCGTTTGTTCTCAACATGATCCTCAAAGTTGACCGCGTAATGGGTCACGCCGTCAAAGTCGGCCAAGTAAAACCAATACGGCGACTCAATTGGTTTGAGAGCGGCAGTGATGGTATCCAAGCTTGGACTGCCAATTGGTCCGGGTGGCAAACCGGCGTAGCGATAAGTATTGTAAGGTGAGTCATAATTAAGATCGGCCTTGGTTAGTTGGAAAGTGTTTTTGCCGAGGAAGTAAGGAAAAACGGCATCCACTTGGAGCCTCATCCCGGCCTCAATTCGCTTCCATAGCACCCCGGCAATTAACCGGCGATCCTCGGAATCGTAAGCTTCTTTCTCCAAAATAGAAGCCATAGTCACAACTTCGTGCAAGCTTTTGTCGGACTTGAGAATATCGGCTCGGAGCGAGGCGGTTTGCCGGTCGAAGTTCTCTCGCATCTCCTCTAGGAAGAGAGAGGTCGAGGCCGTTGGCAGGAAGAAGTAAGTGTCGGGGAAGAGGAAGCCCTCCGAGGTGGAAGCCAAGCTCAAGAATTCGCGCTGATTAAACTCCGGTATCCGATTGGCCAAAATGATGGAAATGTCGAGTAAAGTGGCGCCTTCCGGGACCCGGACTTTAACCGGTTCAATCTCGTAATCACCGGCGACCAAGCGATAGGCCAGGCCAAAAGCAGTGATTCGTCGACGGAGCATATAATCGCCGGCGATAATCGGCGCTCGGCCGGGCAAGCCCAAGACTGCCAGTTTAAAGAGGAGCGGTGATTGAATCACCTTCTTCTTTTTCAAATATTCGCCGGCCTGGCTAATATTCATCCCCTTCTCAATCCTCACAATCCGCTCGGTGGGGAAATTGGCCGGCGGCAAGACCCACAAGATGGCCAAAAAAATAATCAGCAAGAGAAAGAGCGCCGTTTTGCGCCGGCGGCGATAAAGATTCTTAAAGTTGGTCCAAAAGTAGGTCAACATGAAAGTGGCTTAACGACCAAGTGGCAAGTTGGCCGGCGGTTCGCCACGCTTGGAGGGAATCCGGCTTAAAGTCGGGGTTTCGGCCACTTGACCCGGGAAGTGGTAAATCGTCGCCAACTCCTCGGTATTCATCACCATAAACTTATGACTTTTGAACGGCCAGTAAAAGTAGCCTCGCCGGCGATAAGCCTCGAACATTTGCCGTTTAACATAAGCGGCCCGCGAGCCAAAGGGGTCTTGCCACGGATACTCGAAACTGGATACCCGCAAGGGTTTGAAGCCGTTTAAATTTTGCGAGCCAAACTGCTTCAATCCGCCAATCATCCGCGGGATATTAGTACCGACAAAGTGCTCATCAGGCGCCAAATAAATGGCCCGGATGCCACAGTCAAAGCCATATTTGGAGACATTGCGACTGATTGCGTCAATCACGTCTTGTTCATACTTGGGCACTCGGGGCAACTCAACCGATTTTTTGCCGGTCTCATCCTCTTTGGCATATTTCTCCATAATTTTTTTAATCTCCGCTTTGCCTTGCTCCTTCCAACCCTCTTTGCCAAACCAGCTGCCGGCCTTTTTGCGCCGATCAACAGTGGCCATCACCGGGATTTGAATCCACATTTGTTCCTCTCGGCCAAGTGAGCCCAAAAGCTCCAAGATTGGGGTGAGCGGGTCCACTTTGTACTCCTCTTTTGGGTCCTTATCTAAACCGTAATCAACATAAGTTCTAATCGGATACGGATCGTCTTTGGTAAACTGGAACTCCAGTCCCCAAATGCTCCAAGTGGAGCCGGGCGCGCCGTAAGGCACAAATTGAGTGTAATCATCCACTTCGTAAACTTCGGCCGTTGGATATTGCGAGTAAATTTGCGATTCAATCGCGTTTTTAAATTTGTCTTGAGTGTGGATATAAAAATGGACTGCACCGCCGAGCGAGACCAACTCCAAACTAAACCAGGGTCGGACTCGGCCGTCGGCGTATTGGTCTTTAAGATTGCCGGCGGCCGGCTGATGGAGCGCGGTGAGCACCATCTCCATCGCCGCCGGCGACTTGGTCACCTCGGCCGGCAATTTAATCTCCAGCAAGAGCCAATTGAGTTTAGATAAGTAATCGGTTTGAATATAAATAAGATACAGCTTCCAAAAAAAGATTGCCAAAAGAAGCGGCAACAAATAAAGCGCCACCAGTCCCAAACTGCTCCAAACGTTAAAAGTATTAGCCAGCAAATCCATCATAAGATTCGCTATTTATTATAAGCTATAAGCTATAAGCTGTCAGCTATTTTATGCCAGAGAGTATTTGCCGTCTTCAGCCTTCTTAAAGAGCTTGCTGTTTTGAAGGTTGACTATAATGGTGTTGTCCTTCACGTAGCGTTCCTTCTTCACTCGGGTGATCACCTCGTCTTTGGCAAGCGGTCCATTTTTTTTGATAATATTTTTAATCACTTCCAAAACAATACCGCGACTGTAACCCCACTCGGTGAGAGCGTAGAGACCGCGACCCACCAAGACGAAGCGCTTGTCTTTAATCAGTTCGTTGTGGCAAGTGGCCGGGTGAGCCTGCTTACCGAACATTTTGGTAATTTCTTTGGCCACCTCGGTAAAGTGCATTGGTGAGCCGTGTTTGCGGAGCACGAGGAAGGCGTAATCGCGGATACCGCGCATGTGGACATTGGGTGATTGAGCGAGACCCCACTCGCCGAGCGGATTTTTGCCAATCCGCTTCGAGAGCGAAATCCAGCTCTTAGCAAACTCTTTGACCTCCGGGCCGCGGGTCACATCCTTCAGCTCAAGCAAAAAGTTAGAAATTAATTCCGGTTCCGAGACCAAATCATTATCGGAAAAATTCTGGCAGAGATTGCGAATAGAATTATGAACTTTGTCGGCCAACCAGACATCGACTGTCCAGCGATGATGAAATTCCTCATCCTCTTTCAATTTAGTAAAAGCTTCACCAATCACCAACATAAAGTGGATATGATTCTCGGTGGCCTTGTCTTTGGTAATGGCGTTTAAGAACTCGTCCTCGTGGACGATACCGCCGTGTTGATTGAGAACCAGTTTTAATTCATCAAAAACGGGATCGGTGGCCTTAAATTCCGGCGACTTTTTAATCGTGGCCAAAGCGGCGTTTTCAATTTGACGAACCCGCTCGCGGGTAATGCCGTATTTTTGGCCAATTGATTCAAGGGTTTGGCGCTTGTTGCCCTCCTCCAAGCCGTAGCGCTTGGCCACCACTTCGCGGGCGCGAGGCGCCAAAACAGCCAATAATTTCTTGGTAATATCCTTGGGTTTAAATGAGAGGCTTTCGCCGTTTTTAGTCATGTTATTATAATACCAATTTACTGATAAAAAGTCAACTATTAAGCGCCTAGGTTAGGAAGTTAATCACTCGCCCGGCCACATAGATTACTCGTTTGGGCGCTTGACCGGCCAGCCACTTGGCAATCTCCGGATTAGCTTGAGCTTGCTTGGCCGCCTCTTCCTCTTTGGCTTTGGGTGAAATTTGGATGGTCCATCGTTTCTTGCCATCAACTTGCACAGCAAGCGTAATGATGTCGGACCCGACTTTGGTTATATCATATTCTGGCCATTTGGCAAGGTGGATAGATTCTCGCTCTCCTGTTTGCTCCCATAACTCATCGGCCAGATGCGGCGCAAACGGCGCTAAGAGTTTAAGTAGGGTTTTGAAATCATCGAGATTAACCACTCCCGTTTTGTCCCAAGTATTGACCTGAATCATCATCGTGGAGATAGCTGTGTTGAAGCGGAAGTTGAGAATATCTTCGGTTACTTTTTTGATTGTTTGATGTAATGAGTTATCACTTGGAGGCCCGGCCTCCAAGTCGGTGATTTTACCAGCTAAGCGCCAAACTTTTTCCAAAAATCGCCGCACGCCAATTACGCTGTCTGTTTGCCAAGTAATCTCATCGGCAAATGGCCCCATAAACATCTCGTACAGGCGCAAAGAGTCAGCGCCGTAGAGCTCCACAATCTCATCCGGATTAATCACATTGCCATAGCGCTTGCTCATCTTTTTTCCATCTTCGGCCAAAATCAGACCGACATTATGGAGCTCAATAAATGGTTCAGGATTGCCGACAACACCGATATCTTGGAGGAATTTGTGCCAAAAGCGGGCATAAATGAGGTGGCGAGTGGCGTGCTCGGAGCCACCGACATAAATGTCAACTGGTTCCCAGTATTTTATTTTGTCTTTATCTAGCAGGTTATAGCTTTTAGTTTCTGGATCTTTGACGGCATAGGCGAGGTAATACCAAGATGAGCCGGCCCATTGCGGCATGGTATTGGTCTCGCGCTTTCCCGGTCCGCCACACTTGGGGCAAGTGGTGTTGACCCAGTCGGTGATATTAGCGAGTGGCGACTCGCCAGTGCCACTTGGCTCATAATGCGCCACCTCTGGCAACTCAACCGGCAAATCGCTCTCCGGCACCGGGGTGGCGCCACACTTATCGCAATGGATAATCGGAATCGGCTCACCCCAATACCGTTGACGCGAAAAGACCCAATCTTTAAGTTTATATCGCACCGTCTTTTTACCCCCAACTTTGGCGATTACTTTATCACTATCAACCAAAGCGGCGTCAGAAATTGGCAAGCCAAATTTCTGGGCAAAGTCACTATCGCGTTCGTCATGGGCGGGGACGGCCATGATGGCGCCGGTGCCGATGTCGCCGAGGACATAATTAGTAATCCACACCGGGATTTCCTCATTATTAGCCGGATTGATGGCAGAGATACCGGAAAAAACGCCCGTTTTCTCCGGATTATCTTTATAAGTTTGCTTGGCGCGGGTGGCTAAAGTGTCGGCCACATACTTTTTAACCTCCTCATTTCCCGACCAGCCGGCTTTAAGCCACTCATCCGCCAACTCCGGAGAGATAGCCATAAAAGTGGCGCCGTAAATAGTATCGGGTCTAGTTGTGAAAACAGTGATAGCTTTTAGCTCACCCGCCTGACTGTCGGGCAGGTAGTTGTTAGCTTTTAGCTTGAATTCAATTTCGGCGCCAAGAGATTTGCCAATCCAATTGCGTTGGCTCTCTTTAATATACTCCGGCCACTTAAGCTCGGGTAAGTCGAGGTCAGCCAACAATCTGTCCGCGTAATCGGTAATCTTAAGCACCCACTGGCGCATCGGCTTCTTCTCCACCTCGCTCCCGCAACGCTCGCAACGACCGCCTTCCAAATCCTCATTAGCCAAACCGGTTTGGCACGACGGGCACCAATTAATCGGCTCATTGCTCTCGTAAGCGAGACCCTTTTCAAACAATTTTAAGAAGACCCACTGGGTCCATTTATAATATTCCGGATCGGTGGTGTTGATCTCCCGCTCCCAGTCGTAATTAAAGCCGATTTTTTTAAGTTGCGATTTGAAGGTGGCAATATTCTTCTCCACCGCCACCTTGGGATGAATTTTATTTTTTAACGCGTAGTTTTCGGCCGGCAAACCAAAAGCGTCCCAGCCCATCGGATGCAAGATATTATAGCCCTGCATCTTCTTCATTCGCGAGTAAATGTCAGTGGCGATGTAACCTTTAGGGTGGCCCACATGCAAACCCTCGCCGGAGGGGTAAGGAAACATGTCGAGGACATAGCACTTGGGCTTGGTCGAGTCAGAGCCAACCTTATCAATATCGGCATCCCACCACTTCTGCTGTTGTTTGGCCTCAACTTTTTTATGGTCGTATTTTTCCATACAATAAGAAAATGACAGCGCTAGTATAACACGCCAATTTTAATCCGTCACTTTCTTAATTTTAAATCTAATCCCGGATTTTTTTGACCCCGAGCCAGATGAGGACAACCAGAGCGAGGCCGAGAATGATGACGCGCAAGTAGTCGTCCATATCGCTCCAATAGCGCGCCGCGCCAATGATGAAGGAGACCACACCGCCGAGCGAGAGCCCGAGCGACACCGAGCTGATATTAGCGAGGAAGAAGCCAATCACCAGCGAGGCCAAGCCGGCCACAATTAAAACGATAAAGACATTGCGGTTATAAAGCTCGTTAGCCGTTTCAAATTCTTTCTGACAAGTAAAGTTAACATCGCACCAGCCGGCAGTCTCTACAGTTTCGGCAATATTAGTCCTAGGTTTTTCAGTGCGAGGATTCCATTGTCCACCAGCCGCTAAACATTGTTCTTGATCTGGAGGAGTCATCACTACAGGTTCATTACGGTTAGGGCAGAAAGTTTCCCACTCCGGTGTGTCGTAAACCAGTTTGATGGCAAAGTTAAAGAACAAGTTAAGCACCACCACAATCCCCACCACGAGGATCCATTTGAGAATATGAATATTTTTCATAGTATTTAATTAATTATTAAGGCCCCTTATATCTTAAATTCTATTATATCACCATCTTTGACGATGTAATCCTTACCTTCGGTGCGGACGAGGCCTAGTTTGCGGGCTTGAGAATACGAGCCCGCTCGCATCAAGTCGTCGTAGGCCACCACCTCGGCCCGGATAAACTTATCGCGAAAGTCGGTATGAATAGCCATCCCGGCAATTGGCGCCGTACTCCCCTGCCTAATCGTCCAACCCCTAGTCTCATCCGGACCGGTAGTAAAATAGGTCATGAGGCCAAGCAGGTGGTAAGCGTGGCGGATTAAATCATTAACGCCGTCATCGCTAATGCCATACTCGTGTTTGAAGACTTGCTTATCCTCGCCATCAAGCTCGGAGAGCTCATGCTCAATTTTGGCATCCACCCGCACTGATTCGGACTCGGAATTTTTTATAAACTCGGCCAGCTCACTGGTGTCGGCATCGGGTACGCCCGCCTTGCCGTTTAATACATATAAAATCGGCTTGGCTGATAATAAGTTAAGTTGCTTAATAATTGACTTCTCTTTCTCGTTAAGTTCAACCGTATTGGCCATTTGGCCGGCTTCAAGCGCCGCTTGAATTTTGGCCAACGCCTCGTCCTCCAGTTTGGCCGGCTTGTCGCCGCGCTTGACCTCTCTGGCGATGTTGCCGTGGCGCTTGGCCACTGATTGCAAATCGGCCAAAATCAATTCCAAATTAATCGTCTCCACATCAGCCATTGGGTCAATTTTCCCGCTGACGTGCATCACTTCCCCGCCAGAGGCGAACCCGCCTCTGGCGGGGAATACCCGTACCACCTCGGCAATGGCATCCACTTCGCGGATGTGAGAGAGGAAGGCGTTGCCCAAGCCCTCGCCGGCCGAGGCGCCCTTCACGAGGCCGGCAATATCCACAAACTCAATCGCCGCCGGGATGGTCTTGGCCGATTGGGAAAGAGCGCTCAATTTGGCCAAGCGCTCGTCCGGCACCGCCACCACCCCCACCGACGGGTCAATAGTGCAGAAGGGGTAATTCTCCATCGGCACGCTTTTCTTCGTCAGCGCGTTAAACAAGGTGGACTTCCCCACATTTGGCAAGCCGACGATACCAATAGATAAAGACATAACAATAAGCTATCAATTAAAATTTGGTTTGCCAACTTAAGATTTAAAGCCGCTTGCTATTTTAACTTCCAAAGGTCTCATAACGATATCATTTCGGGCGATTGAAATGAATATGTCTCTCAAGGCTCGTAATGCTTTTCCGTGATTGTTTTCCTCAACTAGATTCCACACACTCATCGACTGCGTGTAAAGAAGGGCGTCTTTAATTGTGTATTCTTCAGTGACTAAAACTGTGTATTCCTGGATATCATCAAAACCCCATTTTTTCATAATTTTAGCAGGATCATAATCTTTCTTTGCATCTTTAGGCAGTTCGCTATTAATAAAAGGCTTGAGAGTATTTTTAATTATTTTCTTTAAATCCCCCGTCTCGTTTTTGTTCACAACAAACAGTAGCCCTTTATTGTCCTGAATTCTTTTTATTTCTGACAGTGACGCGTCATCGCAGAACCAATGAAAAGCGCTGAAAGCAGTCACAATATCAAAAAATTTATCATCAAATGGAAGTTTATTTGAAGGAGAAATAATATATTTAATATTAAAATCTTTTGAATCAATTTTGGCCTGCTCAATCATACGTTTGTCAATATCACTTCCCGTAACAACATACCCCCGATCGGCCAACTGTCGAGATGGGATACCCGTTCCGCACCCCATGTCGAGAACGGTGGTTCGCTTACCCGCGCGTTCTTTAAGGTATGAGAATATTTTTTCAGGAAATGCTTGACGCGCTACTCCGTACTTCGTAGCATTTGCTCCGAATGATCCGTATCCGTCATTGCTCATTTATTTATTATATCATTTGGAGCAGAATTGAAAAAATCATTGACATATAAGCTTGAAAATGATACGAATGTAACAAACGCTCTTTGAAAGGAGTTTTAGATGGGACGCAAAAAGTCGAATCAGAGCCGTTCCATCAGGGCGGGCTCGAACGAGCAATGCTTGAGATTATGGCCGCTCAAAAATCGGGCGATCCTAAAAAGTATGTTCGAAACAAATTGGCAAGAAAAGAGGTGGTATACGGCTTCGGTCACAGATTTCACACATTGGATCCGCGCGCACAACTGCTTATTAATCTCTGCGAGAAATATTCTTTTCTCGACGATCATGTTACATGTGTTAAATCCATGGACAAAATCATGTCGGAAGAAAAAAATGTTCGCATGAATATCGAGGCAGCGGGGGGAGCGATTCTTCTCGATTTAGGGTTTCCATCGGAGATTGCGTCACTCATTATCTTCATTGGTCGCGGTCCTATGTTTGCGGCCGCATATATGGAACGTCTCAATGAATTGAGACGGAAAAAAAGATTCTTCCCGAAGATATACATCTACGATGAGGTGAACCATGAAAAGTGAAATTGCACCCATTATTTTTGGGGTAATACCCACTAAGGGGACTTCAACGGGTCTACCGGGCAAGAATATGAGGGTTATGGCCGGATATCCCATGATTCACTACATGCTTAAAAGCGCTCTCAGTGCAATCGTATTCGACGATGTTTGGGTCTCTACGGAGAACGACGAAATCGAGGAATACTGCTCTAATCAAGGCGCGAAGGTATTCCGTCACGATCCGTCGCTATCCAGCGAAAAGAGTCCGACATTCGGAGTCATCAGCAATATACTAAATCATTGGAAGAAAGAGGGTAAGCAGCCTGATATTGTTGTTACAATGAGAGCGACATCCCCTCTTTGCTTGTCATCGGATATTGAGCAAGCTATCGAAATGCTTATCAATTCCACCGCCGATTCAGTGATCGCAGTAGTAAGATCGGACATCCATCCGTACCGGGTTCTCACTATCAATGAGAGCGATTTTCTCATCCACCACTTTGATCCAAATAGTCCCGAGAAGGATTACCCCCTAAGGCGACAGGAACTTGGCCCCGTATACATCCGGACTGGAGCGATTTATGCGACAAGACGCGAAGTCATCGAAGGCGGTAGCTTGTGGGGGACAAAAGCACTTCCCTATATCATGCCAAAGGAAAGAGCGGTAAACGTAAACGACGAGATTGACTTCTTCCTCGCCGAAAAACTCCTTAAAAAATAGAGTAACCGGCTGTCACTTTGGCAGCCGGTTTATTTTTTGAGAAAGTTGAGAGAAATAGAGATAGATAAAGACATATTATTCCGGCTTTCGGCCCGAGGCCGATCCGCCTTGGGAGGACAGTTTAACCAACTCGTCTTGGTGGGCAGACATGATAGATAAAGACATAATGAGTATTTAACACCAAGCCGAGCAAATAAGAAAACCCCGCCACTCGCAAGTGGCAGGGCTTTTATCCAACATCAAACCAAGCCTTGGCCAATATCGCTCCGGAATTGTTTACCAGGGAAATTAATCGCTTGGGCGCCGGCGTAAGCTATTAGTCCGGCGCCACCCAAGGTGTCATCAACACCCACGCAACTTAATACCCGACCGGCGCGATTGGTGCCAAAGCACTCTCTTTTGCGACCAGTCTGTCCGTGGAAAATGAGCGCGCCGGCCGACTCGGCGGCGGCGAGGCCGACAATATCGTCATTCTTGTCTGACCGATTAGGATAACCACCGGCCGCCAAGACCACGCCCAAAGCCTGGCAAACTCGTCGGGGAGGTAAGAGTGATAATCTGCCTGACAAGTCGTCTAAAGCGGTCGCCAAGCACCAGTCGGTTAAGTCGCCGTCAATGCTGGGCAGAATCGCCTGCGCTTCAGGATCGCCCAGCCGGCAATTGCATCCCAAAATCATCCAACCAGCGGCGGTTCGCATTAAGCCGAGGTAGATAAAGCCGCTGTAAGCGCAACCTTCTTGCTTAAGCGCCGCTAAAACTCCGGCGAGAATTATACCTGACTCGCCCGCTTCATTTGGTTGGAGCGAGATGGTGTGCGCGCCCATCCCGCCGGTGTTTGGACCCTCGTTGCCGTCCTTGAGACGCTTGTAGTCTTGAGTGAATGGCAAAATCAAAGATTGCTCGCCGTCGGTTAAGGCAATCATTGAGCGCTCTACCCCAACCAAACGGTCCTCAATCAATATCTTGGCCTTACCGGAACTCGAGCCAAACAATGACTGGAGCGCCAACTCGGCCTCCTTGTTGTCTTCGGGGAGGAAGACGCCCTTGCCACCCATCAAGCCATCGGCCTTAATGACAACCTTCTCGGCGCCACGACTAATAACATCACGCAGGGCCTCGGCGTAATCATTGTGGATAGAAAAAGGCGCGGTGGGCAGACGATTATTAACCAGTAGTCGCTTAAACCAAATCTTGCTGCCCTCGGCTTGCGCCGCGGTCGCCGTTGGACCGCAGATTAGCAAGTCAGCCTGACGGAATTGGTCCACAATCCCCGCAACCAAGGGCGCCTCGGGGCCGACAATCGTCAGGTCGATATTCTGCCCGATGGCAAAATAGATCAGTTTGGCAATGTTGGTGGCTTCAATTGGCTCACAAATGGCCAATTGGGCGATACCGGCATTGCCTGGCGCGCACCAAATCTCGTTATCCGGATTTTGGGCCAACTTCCAAACGATGGCGTGCTCGCGCCCGCTACTGCCAATTACCAGCACTCTTCGCTTTCGCATCACTTATCCCTCCAGAGGTTTTGGCTGTTGATTTGTTAAATATCCAATTCTAATCCAAAGATAACACTACGGTTTAAGTTTGGCTAGTTACGCTTCTTCCCAAGCTGACAGAGGTGTGCTAAATTAGCAAAAGTTAAACAAGTTGGGCCCATAGTATAGTGGTAACACGCGTCCATGGCATGGACGAGTCCGGGGTTCGACTCCCCGTGGGTCCACCAACAGTAATTTTGCAAAATTTCTCTTGGTGGTGTTATTTTAGCATTTGCGCGAACCTTTTTCGAGCGGAAACTGAACGAATGAACCGTCCCGCCACCGCCTCGCAGAGCCTCGGCAACCCCAAAGAAAAACACTCCTTGCTTTCTTAATTTGGCGGGGGTGAAATTTCTTTTGAAAAAGGAAAGGGTGTTTTTCTTTGGGGTTCTGCCCTCCAAGTATTCGGGCAGGTGGCGGAACAATGCGGACGAAGTTTTGGCAAAACTATTTTTTGGGGAAAGGATTTGCCAAAACTTCGGCTCATTTGTTTTTGAATTCGGATGTCGCAAATGGAAAAGGGTGCGGGAGGAATGCGCGGCGGATTTTGCGGGATTCAAAAAATTCTATCCAAGCAGGGATTTTAATGATAAAATCAAAATATCTATGAAAACTATTCTTATAACAGCCGGCGGATTAAGTCCGGTAGGAATCAATACTATTTTGTCACTCAATGATTTCTATAAAATCGTATGTGTAGATGCCAAATCTCAATCTGAAAGCGTCGCGCCCTATTTTTGTAAAACATATTACGAAGTGCCATTAGCGAGCGAAGAAAGCAACTATATTAAAAAGATTCTGTATATATGTGAAGAAGAAAAAGTGGAAATAATACTTCCGCTTACAATAGAGGAAACGACTGTATTATTAGCCAATAAAAATATTTTCACAGCAAAGGGTATTCGGATCGCAAATGCGAATACGACCAAAAACTTGAAGACTTGCTCAGATAAGTGGCTAACAAATGACTTTCTACGAAAAAAAGGAATTTCGGTTCCTAACGCTATGCCAGTCTCTAATGCCAACGATATAAGACAAAACATAATAAGATTCGGTTATCCGAAAAATAAGGTAGTGATCAAACCCAGAATAACTCATGGAAGTCGAGGATTTAAAATTATCACCGAAAACAAAGACGACCTGAAATTAATTACAGAACTAAAACCAACAGATTTTCATTATGTTAAGTTGGATCATTTCTGTGATATCGTGGAAAATCAAAACCTAAAAGCTGTGCTAATGGATTATCTAGAAGGCGATGATTATTCGGTCTACACTTTTTGTCTTAACGGAGAGCCGCTTGTAATTCTTCCTATGAAAAGAACTGGATTAATTTCTGGAATGTCTACCGGTGGTATTTTGGTAGAAGACAAGAGAATTATCAAATATATAACAAGGGTTGGAAAAGCTTTTGGATTCAATGGTGTTATAAATTTTCAACTAAAAAATATTATGCCTAGCTCTTTGCTATATGAAATAAACACCAGAATATCAGCTACGACAGCAATAGGTCGTGGCACTGGAATAAATTTTCCACTTTTTGAAATGCTTCTTGCTGAAAATAAGATTCAAGAAATAAAAAATAAAATTGCCGAAGTGCGTATCAAGTGGGGTCTTAAACTTTACCGAGTACAGCGAGAAATTTATAATTATGAAGATAATTATTACGAAATATGATAGAGAATAAACCAGCAAAAAGATTTTTAGCAATCGGCGCGCACTTTGATGATATAGAAATTGGTGCAGGTGGATTTTTAGCGCTTGAGCAGGATCGTGGAAACATTATCAAAGCGGTGATTGTCGCTGATGGTGATTACGATTCGCTAAAAGGCGAAAAGATACGGACAAAACATACGGCTCGAGAAGAAGGCATAAAAGCGTTTACTCATCTTGGCTTGAATATGGCTGATGTAGAATGTCTCGAATATCCAGAAACTAAAATTCCTTATGACAAAGAAATTATTTGCGCTATTGAGCGAATAATAAACGACTTTAATCCTGATATTATACTCACACATTGGGTGCATGATACACATCAGGATCATATAAACACTGCTATGTCGGTTATCTCGGCGGCACGATATAAATATTCACTGTTGATGTGGGAGCCCGTCTTTCCTTCTGGGCGTCTTTCAACCATCCCTTTTGCTCCGCACTTGTATGTAGACATTAGTGCATATATTGATAACAAGATAAAAGCACTCGAAAGTCATAAATCACAAGTTCATAAGTTCACTAAATTAAATGTGAAATGGATAGAAGGTATAGTGGCAAGAGCCAAATTTAGAGGATTTGAATGCCAAGCTGATTACGCCGAAACTTTCTTTGTTTATCGGATGAAGCACAAATAAAAAGGGAGGACAACGCGGTTTGCATTATCCTCCCATGATCCACTGAAACTTTGTTTGGGTCGTCGGCACAAGAATGTTTCCATACCGTTCGCTCAAAATCTCGTGGATGTGGAGAAAATCTTGAGCAATTTGGTAGCCGACTGTGTCCGGCAACCACACTCCGTTCCTGCCCTTGTACTCAATTTCTACTTGACTCAGTGTCTTTGATCTACTCCGACACAGGTCGGCTGAGATAGAAAAGTTGCGATAACTTTTAACATTGTGTACGTATGCGTAGCACTTTTGCCTTATCATCGTCGCAACCTTCTCGGCGTTTGGGAAGTGTTTGAGTATACGAGCAGTGGAATCAGATTCTAGAATCCAATCGCCCTTGCGTTCCTCACGCCTTACGAGTGGAGGGTTGGATAAACCCTTACCATCGAAGAGTAGCCTGGCCGAATCACCCTCCTTGAAGGCTACTTGGTGCAGGTTTGCTCCTGGGAGAACAGCAACCATTGCTATTTGCCGGTAGTGTATGGTGCTCGTGTTATCAGGAGTCGCCCAGAAGTCGAAGTGAAGTTCAAAGTAACGAAGACCAACGGGAAGCTTTCCCATAGATTTCGCCACTTGAATATGCTCCCACTTACCAGAGTGGATGTCGGCCATGAACCGAAGAATGGTTGGAACCGGATTCTCCGTGAGAAGCTGCCATTTGCTTTCCACCTCAAATCCGGCAAACTCTTTGGTGAAGAAGGCGGTGCTTAGCACCCGACTTTCTCGTTCATGTACTTCGTGATACATTCTCTCGCCCTCCTTTCTAGGTAGTCTTGGGAGCGCTTGATGCATCCGCAGGCAGACACAATTTGCGCCTCAAGGATTTTGTTGCGGCCGTTGGCTTTGGGGAATTTGAACTCCAATTTCCCCTCACCGAGACTGGCAACCATTCGAGCGATGTGGAATCCCTCTTTGAACAGAAAGAACCTTACATCTTTATCGAATGTGACGCGCAAACCGCTCTGGTGCATCCAGTGACAACGACAGGATTGCGTCGCGCCAGTTGGCAGAAAATTCTGACCAGTGGGAATGCCGAGTTTTTGTCTCAAACAGAGGCGGTCCTCCATGCCAGCGAGAGCTTTCATAGCATCTGTGCCGGGCACAGAAACTCGCTCCTTGATGTTTACGCTATTTGTCCGATCATCTCGTTTAATTTCCAATAAAATGGAATCTTCAGAGACTTCGATTGTCTCAGACAGGATAGCTACATACCTTCGGAGCCGCACCACCATACCAGTCGGTGTCTCGTACCCTCCTTGCTGACCGTAAGTAAAGTAGATGGTTTCGGTAATCGGCAACGAATAGAAGATCCTCGTGAGAACTCCGAGAGAATCAAGGGTTTTCTCCACAAAATCGCTTGATTGAACATCGCAGAAATAGCGATGTTCGTGACGCTCTAAATCATTCATGACTTACCTCCGTTTTTGGTTTTTTGGTTGACAAAGATCGATGCTGGGTATAGTATTATCATACTTGTGACCAGTAGTCAACTAATAAAAATAGTAAGTGCCATTGTGGTGGCAGACCGAAGAGTACTCCTTCTGTTGAGAGATGATAATCCAGAAATCAGAGATCCAAATTGTTGGCAATTACCAGGTGGGGGTGTAGAAGAAAACGAAACACCAGATGAAGCCATCAAAAGAGAGCTCCAAGAAGAAATTGGAATTATTCCGAGTTCGCTCCGTTTTCTAATCTCTCCGTCTGCTGAGACTCACGCTTATTTAGCTCGTCTTACTGATGAAGAAGTGAAGAATATCAAAAAAGGAAATGAGGGTAAAGACCTGCGTTTTTTCTCATTTGACGAATTATCTCAAATACCGCTCACGCGAAAACTTAAAGATATTATTCAAAGTCAGGGTAAGGTCTTAAAATCCCTGCTTGGATAGAATTTTTTGAATCCCGCAAAATCCGCCGCGCATTCCTCCCGCACCCTTTTCCATTTGCGACATCCGAATTCAAAAAAGATGAGCCGAGTGTTTTGCCAAATCCTTT
>Ga0210057_1004957_pt1 | contig 17332 bp, 16 predicted proteins | sample CryGeyCG2114_010_2_FD_183968 | JGI IMG/M metagenome (GOLD analysis project Ga0210057, IMG submission 183968) | Groundwater microbial communities from aquifer - Crystal Geyser CG10_big_fil_rev_8/21/14_0.10 (SPAdes) (version 2) | ecosystem: Environmental > Aquatic > Deep subsurface > Groundwater ...
CCCGTCTTCTCTGATCCTGAACGTCGAGATGTTTTCTTGAGTTATATTCAAAGATTAAATGAAATCTGCGTCGATACTGGCCAGCCCACGCAACTGCTGGCGCCTTTCGTTCTGGGATATATTCGTGCGATGGATGGGCATCCTCAGTTCAAAACTCTGCTCGAGAGTTTACTCAAAGATGAGCTGATGATGTTTAAAGCCGAGCAGGCCGTGGTGATGGGCGCGATTGATCTGATGTCACAACTCCCAGACACCGAATCCTTCCTGCGCAGAGGGCACCGCCGCCAGGTCGCCTTTCTACGCAATGAGATGCTTCCCATGACGCTTAGAATGGCCAAAGTGGATTGCCTGATTTCAGGAGCTCAATACAGCTTCTGGGTGTCCCAGCTGAACCGTCTTTTTGATCCCCAAGCCTAGGGAAAATCGGTCAGCATAGTATCTGAACTCTTCCCAATTTTTACTAACTAGAGAGCGCTTTAACAATAGTGTGGGACCTAGTTGCATACAGTAGAAACCGACCCATCGAAGTTTTTTCGCGAGGTGCAATTTGTTGTCTTTGGAATCTGATTCAGAACTGCCAGAGTATTTGCAATCCGCTGTCGCCGGAGGGTTTCAGATTGAAGATTTACCATATATTGTCGATATCGAATGTCCCTACTTTCTTTGTCTTGCTCTCGCTTTTCCTCCACATATGTCTTGTAGAAACAGCTCTCTGAATGTCCGTAAGAACATCCCTGTTTTAGAAATGTCATCATCAAAGTAGTGTCTTGGTCGACATCCTCCAACTTGGCAGCCGCAAAACATGCTTCACCGTCTTTGGCCAAACAAGACTTTTTGAGTTTGGCCTTATAGCTCACATAGCCTTTTAACCATTCGCAAGAAGGCTGATGCCTATACTTGCAAGCTTTCTCGATATAAACTTTCATTTTTGAATAACTTCCTAATTCCTGAGATCTTTTTGATATCTCCGCACAGGCGACCCCGTACTCATAGTCACAAGCTGCATCTAAATTATCCTCCGTCCAACCTTGCAAGGGTTGGCACGAGTAGTACTCAGTATAAACAGTTCTTACCCCAAGAAGGCTTGTTTTCTCATTACGAAAAATCACTTCGTGGGCACCAAGATCTAGGGCAGCATTTTTTGCTTTTTCTACAACCTGTTCTTGAGTGTCTTTGCTTTCGAAAAAATCTCCGATAGTAGTGCCAACTTTACCTTCCCCAATCTGCATGCAGGATGGGGAAACAGATTCGACAATTTTAATTTTTTCTGCTCCATCCCTTAGCTGAATTTGGGCGCAGCTGGCTGAAAAAAAAATAACAAAAATAGAGAGGGCAATTCTTCGCATCCTCATACATTCTCCTCATCCTAGATGACTATAAATAAAATATAATTATACCCGTACCGCTAAAAACAGCAATGTGAAACGCAACCTGCCGGCCCTCCAACGCTAACAATTTTCTGTCTCTGTCTACCGGTTTGACACCTCAAATGCACCCTAGATCGTATTTGCCAAGGCCTAAGATGTGCACTCAAGGCACATGTTAAGGATTTTTACTGTCTTTATTTGTTCCCTAATTAAGGAGAAGTTATGAAAAAGTCGGTGTCATTTGTTCTTAGTCTCGCGGTTGCAATGAGCCCAGTGATGAGCTACGCGAATCGGATCCAGTCTCCCCAAGCCGCTGCGCCATCTGACCAGACTGAACAGAGTCAAACTACCCGGCAAGAAGAGCAGAGTATGGCTCGGGCGATGTCATTGATTAACAGCTACTTCCTCACTCCATTGCCAGCAAACCTCACTCCGGCTGAACAACAAGAGACGATCGAGACCCGAGCAAAACAACTTATTGTTGATTTGAACGTAGATCGCACTCTTTTGGGTGATATTGCTTCCTTGTACACAAAAGGCAATGTGCGCCAGCATCGCAAAATCGCAAAGCTCTTAACAACTGCTGTTCAACAGATGCGCGCTGACAAGAAAGCCTCAAAGATCAGTGCCAACGATCCAAAGCTCCGCGCCTTGGCACAAGCCTTTGATCAATCAGAAGACAGAGCAAAGCGAAATTCAAATTTGGCCTATGGCCTGACACTCGTTGCACTTTTTGCCGGCGTTGCAGGAATGGGCATGAAAACGGCCGATCGTCCGGTGACTTCATTTATTGAAGGCATGACTTACGCAATTAATTTTAAGCCAGCCGGTTTTGGCGGTGGTTATATCTCAGCACTTCTTTTCGCTGTTGGCTTTGGTGCGAGCGCTTCAGTAAACACGATCGTCGACGAAGACTTTGAGATCGAAGAGTAATCGAAAGTGATACTGCTGGGAAGACGCTCCTTACTGTGTGCACTTGTCATCCTTGCTGCAAGTGCAGCGACCGTCCCAGCTTTTGCCTCAACTCCGACGAAAGGGCTTGAGTTAGAACTAACCCGGCTTGAGACGCAATCAGCGCTAAACCCCGATGGCGCCCAGTTCGAGAAATTTCCGCAATCAGCGCTGCTCATCAAATCCCCAGAATGGGATACGATCAAAGCCAGTTTTGAAAAGGACGACCGTTGTGAGTTCTATCTGCATGCAATCAGATCGCTTGAAAACAGTGCCATTTTAGCATCGCAATTCTCGTATATTCAGTTCCGTAACGGGAAGCTGATGGGTTCATTTGCGAAAGATCCTTATGAGTCTACATTTTTCAATATCAGATACTGGGTATCGGCTTATTATCTTCGCAAGTTGACTCAGGTATTTGCAAATGGAATGGAAGGCGGCGGAGAACTCGATATGGCACCAAAGACCTGTGTTGCCCAGAACCGTGATAGAATTCTTCAGCTGATGCTCCATCGTGATGAACAGCTTCATCAGCACCTGATGGCAGCACTACCAGTTGAGCTGATGAACCCAGCTCTGGTCGATGAACATGCGCTCGGCGAGATCCGGCATATGATCAAACGTCGTGATACTTTTGATAAATCTCTTTTTCATATGGGCTCGGCGATTTTGGGATACGGCGCCTTCAAGGGTCTTTCATTATTTTTAAAAAGCAGGATCGCCAGCAAAGTTTTGCGTGGCCTAATTGTTATTGCGGCCTCGGGTGCGACTGTTTTGCCCGCCGCACTTTCTGATGACGAGTTCGAGATGGACTCACTGTATCTCGGCGAAAAAGACCCGCAATCTATGTGGGATCGCTTGATGTCTCGGATCCATCTGACGTCCCAGCCGTGGAAGCGTGGCGATGTGATCAATGCCTTCCTCAGTCTTCAGAAGGATCGCCTTCGTAAGATCCAGCCATTCTAGCATTCACTTAACTCGAGCAATCGCTCCACAAAATACTCTCTGATGAATTTACAAAAATAGCAGCCGTCCCTGTTCAACGCCCCTTTCCGGGTGTATAGCTGGCCACAACGAACGAGGTTTAAAATGAAATTTCTTGTTGGATTTTTAATGTTGATCGCTTGGAACCAAGCTAACGCTGCAACCCTGTTGAATTGCAATGTCTCTGATGGAGCGGACCAACAAGTCATGGTTATCGAGACCAATGGCAACCTGACTTTGCGAGAGCTGACCATGGGCGGCCGATGGATTGAAAGAGCACTCACCGCAAAAGAATGGTCGAGCAAAAAAATCCTGCTTCATAGCGCTCCCGGCGAAAAAACAATTTTTGCTAAAGTTGGCTCAGAGTGGACCTTTCATGTGACTGGCCCCGGCTATGATAGCTATGGTTATGCTGACTGTTTCTAGTTCGAAATAATCTGCAACGACAAGCTGGCAGCAATTAAACCCGGTTGAGCATTTTTGCGGCTGCATCCACAATCGCAACAGCGTCGATTTTGTGTTTGTGGTAAAGCTCATCGGCTAAATAAGCACTTTGACCGAATTCTCCGTGCACCGCCAATGATCGAACCTGAAACGGAACACTCTCGCGCGCCAAACTGGCCGTGAGCATCTGACCAAAACCACCAATCCATTGATGATCTTCCACCGTGATGAGCTGGCCCTGAGTTTTCTTCAGAGCTTCGCTGATCGTCACTGTGTCAATATGATTGTGACAGCCCGGATTGATGACGATGCTCCCGATCCCTTGACTCTGTAACAAATCAGAAGCCTTTGTCGCCTGAACAAGACAAGAACCAGAAGCCACGATCGTCACCGCTTGTTTTTCGTTTAACTTTTCTTGAAGAACCTGCGCTTTTCGCAATTCATATTTTGCGCCCTCTTGAAATTTCTTAGGAAAGTTCTCCCGCCCCAAGAAAAAGACAAAACTGGGTGGAGTTTTTCCCTGTTTTCTTGTTTCGACGAACTGTTCAATGGCTTGGCTCATCAAAGCCTCGGCCTCTTCACTGCAGGTCAGACAATAGACCTCCACATTTGGGATCGAGGACACCATCGCCAAATAAGACAGAGCTTGATGAGAAGCCCCGTCGGCCGCATCCTGAAAACCAGTGTGAGAGAAAACACAAATCATCGGCGCATCACTGAGGGAAGCCATGGTCAATGGCAGAGCCCCCTTGGTTACACCAAATTGTGCAAAGGTATCCACCACCGGAATAAACCCCACCTTGGACATCCCGGCTGCCACAGAAACCATATTGCTTTCAGCAACTCCGACATCAAAACAATGTTGGGGAAATTCTTTCCGAAATGTTGCCACCCCCGTAGAGCCCGGCAAGTCAGAAGTGATGGATAAAATTGGCAGACCGGCCTTGGCAGCCTTGACCATGGCCGAAGAAATTCCCACTTGAATTTTTTCTTCTGGCACAGCCGGTTTAACGGCGTTCGCCTTGATTTTTTTCTCAAGCTCAATGAGTTCGTCAATCCATGTTTGAAATTCAGGTGGGTATTCCCCATCATAGATCTCTCGCAAAAAGGCCGGAAGCTCGACGGACGATTTCAGAGGAAACCCATGGCCACCCGAAGAGGACTCGGCTGTTTTTTGAGTACCGATACCTTTGATGGTTTTTGCATGAATCGCGATTGGCACCTGAGGTGCCGATCTCACTTCGGTCACCGCTTGCGCGATCACATTGTAGCACTCTTGCAAATCATGGCCATCTGGCAGGGATAAAACTTTCCACCCGAGTGCAGTCAGTGAATCAAAAGTGGGTTCCATCGAGAAACTGTCTTTGTCAATTCGCCCTGAGAGTTTGGTGTTGTTGTCGCTGATCACCAAAACAAAAGGTCCCATCTTTCCGGTTTTTGCCAAACCCGGAATGGCTGCCATGGCCTCACGAGCTTCGCCTTCCATACAGGCCCCATCGGAAATAGCGGTCACGGTCACTCGGTTCTGACCCGAGAGAGCTTCGGCCATCGCCAAGCCCTGAGACTGTGGAAAAGCAGAACCCAAGGGACCATTGCTTAAATAAACTCCTTCGGGAAAAAGATGACCTTCTCCGTGTCCGGTCAAAGAGCTTTCGATGGATCGAAATTTTTTCAGTTTTTCAAAATTCAGTCCCGCCATTTCATAATTGGCTTTCAATGCGTAAAGCCCATTTTCACAATGACCAGCATCATTGATCAGATGAAAGAGACGATGCCAGGGCTCACTTTTTTTCCCCGCTTCCCAAAAAACATACCCATGCAAAGCCGACATCAATTCAGCAAAGGCCGCGGGGCCACCATAATGAGAAGCCGCGCCACCAAGGACCGCATTCATGTCCATCAACGACACCAAGGCACGCGTGGCCCGAGGATCCACCACTGTCAAAGGTCCGTCCTGTCCCTTGATTGTTTTTCCATAGATGGGATTGCGTGTTGGATTTCCAGCCAGCTGAACTGGCAGTGCCTGAGGTTGCATCAAAACTCCGATCATCGTTTACAAATCACGAGCTGGACTTTATCATTTCGCCATGAATGAGGGTCAAATAAATTCGTCACCAAAGTATTCCCGAGAGTTTTTGCGCCAGCTGCCCAAAGTGGAGCTGCACCGCCACTTAGAAGGCTCTCTTCGGCTGACAACCCTTGTTGAATTGGCCAGAGACCTGGGAATCGAGATTCCACCAACTGAGCAGCAAGTCATCGATGATTTTTTGGTCACCAAACCAATGAAGGATTTGGAGAGCGTTCTCAAAAAATTCATGCGAACCCAGGCTGTACTCAGCTCCGAAGAAATTTTAGCCCGTATCACATTTGAGGCCATTGAAGATGCTTGCCACGAGGGAATTCGTCTCTTAGAGCTTCGCTGGGCCCCTTTCTATATTGCCGACGGGCACCCAGGACTCACGCCAGAGAAAATTCTCCGGGGCATTAAAATGGGCCTTAAAATGGCCCAAGAGCTCCCCATAGCTGTCGGGTTTATCTCGATTGTTCAGCGCATCCATTCTCTGGAAGAGGCCGAACAGGTTCTTCAGCTCACCTTGGATCACCGGGATTTTTTTGTGGGAATAGATCTGGCCGACAACGAAGTCGGATTTGATCCGACCCACTTTGAAAAGATTTTTTCCAGAGCCCAAGCCCAAGACCTGCCGATCACTATTCATGCCGGCGAAGCTCCCTTTGCAGAAGCCAGTTTGAATGTGAAAAAATCCATCGAGCTCCTCGGCGCTCAACGTATTGGCCATGGACTGCAGATTTTTAGAGACCCTTTTATTATGAGTCTTGTTCGTCAAAAGGGAATTCCTCTTGAACTTTGCCCCACCAGCAATTGGCTGACGCAGTCTGTGCCAAGTCTTGAAGCCCATCCCATTCGGCAACTGATGGAGGCCGGCATCCCAGTCACCATCAATTCCGATGATCCGGGGATTTTTGGAATTGATCTCGTTCACGAATACCAAGTGCTCTCGGAAATTCATCACTTTACAGAAGCTGAATTTAACAACTGCAATGATGTTGCTGCTCAAGCAAGTTTCATCCCGCGGATGCAAAAACAAAAATTCTGGCCACGCCCTATCCACAATCTTCGTTAAGGAGGATTTTTATGACCGATCTCTATCCTGAAATTGAACCCTTCCATCAAGGACGACTGAAGGTCTCTGAAATTCACGAACTCTATTTCGAACAGGCTGGAAATCCCAAGGGATACCCCATCGTCTTTTTACATGGCGGACCCGGCGGTGGAATCAACCCGAATTACCGACGATTTTTTGATCCTCAACACTACCACATCGTTCTTTTTGATCAACGGGGGTGCGGACAAAGCACGCCTCACGCCGAGCTTCAAGAAAACACCACCTGGGACTTGGTCTCGGACATTGAAAAGATCCGTACTCATTTAAAAATCGATCGCTGGCATGTTTTCGGTGGCAGCTGGGGTTCCACTCTTTCTTTGACCTATGCGATCACTCACCCGAGCCGAGTTTCCGCACTGATCTTACGGGGCATTTTTCTGTGCCGCCCATCAGAGCTTTCTTGGTTTTACCAAGAAGGTGCCAGCCAAATATTTCCTGACTATTGGGAAAAATATTTGAATTATATTCCCGCCAATGAACGCACAAATATGATGAAGGCCTATCATCAAAGACTCACAAGCCCTGATGAAAAAATCCGTCTTGAGGCCGCTCGCATCTGGAGCCAATGGGAAAGTGCAACGTCCTATCTGCACCCACAGCCGGCCGCCATCGAAGAGTTCGAAGATCCGCACAAAGCTTTGGCCTTTGCTCGCATCGAATGCCATTACTTTATGAACTCGGCTTTTTTCTCGACGCCGAATTATCTTCTCGAGAACGTCCAAAAAATTCGCGGAATTCCAGGTCACATCGTTCAAGGGCGTTATGACGTGGTTTGCCCTCTTCGCAGTGCTTGGGATCTGCACCGAGCGTGGCCTGAGTCGACTCTTGAAATCATCACAGACTCTGGTCATTCAGCTTCGGAGCCAGGGACTCGCTCTGCGCTCGTTCAAGCAACCAACCGATTTCGGAAGATTTAGTCCCAACAATCTGGGCTCATAATTTTTACTTATGAGCCAGATCAAAAGAATGACTTTGCCTAAAGAGCCCCCCGCGGTGTTTAAGGAACTCGGATCGGGGGGTCTGCAATGAAAAATCAAGGAAGCTTCAAAAGTCGAAAAAATTTATCTGCTTCGAGGCCTGTCTCCAAAGACCATCGACAAAAACAAGATATGCGATGGATGTTGTCTTTGCTGGCCATTGCCATGTTGTCCGTAGCCCTTACCGCCTGCGGAAAACCAGACAGCTCAGTTGCAACCCTAACAGAGGACAATGAGTCCTCTGAAAATATTATCGGAGGCCAAGACGTGGCTGTCGGTGACAGCGTTGGCAAATCCACTGTGGGCGTCGGCCATGCTCTTCACGGAGTGATCTGCACCGGCACCTTGATTGCAAAAAATCTGGTGCTCACCGCCGGTCACTGCACCGGTGCTACCGGAGGAAATCCCAAAGAATTATACATCTCATTCGGGTTGAACTTAGAAAAAGGATCCGTTCTGCGCAAAGTTCTCGGTGGAAAAACCACCGATGCTTGGCCTCAACTTAGCCCCAGCCAAGAAAAAGACTGGGGAGATATCGCCATTCTTCGTTTCGAGGGCGAAGCTCCCGCTGGTTTTTCTCCGGCCAGCATCCTCAATGCTAAAGCCGCATTAAAAAATGGAATGGATGTGACCTTGGCGGGTTTTGGCGCCACCAGCATGAAACCTCAGGCCTACCCAGATCATCTGCTGAAAACCACGGTCAAACTGACCAATGCCAATTACTCGGCGTCAGAGTTGCTCTTTAAACAATATCAGGGACGAGGCGCTTGCCACGGGGACTCTGGTGGTCCGGCGTATATCGTGCTCAACAAAAAATTAATCCTGGTCGGAGTCACTTCTCGTTCAGCCACACCTCAGGGTGGAGCGACCTGCATGGACGGATCGATCTATACATCAACGGCAGCTCATATCCAATTTATCCGAAGTGCAACGAAAGAACTGAACTCCAAGTCCTTCGTGGCCGGTGCTGTTATTCCACAGCCAAGATAGGGCTGTCTCGAATCAGACCCTGCTGACAAAACGAGAAATCACCTGAGCAAGGGCCAACGGCTGATCGATCAAAATTCGATGACCTGAGTTTTCAATCGAACAAAATTCAACTTTGTCAGAAACCTTCTGCAAACTCAGCCCCAATTCGACATACTTTGTGTCCCGCTCACCCGCTGCATAAAGAAGCGGACGATCATTCTCACGAAGAAAGGAGCGAAAATCCTCTTGTTGGCTGACGGACCAATTGTTCAAACACAGAGCCAGTTGATGCCGATCATAATCGTCCGCTCGACGAAGCGGCTCGGTCCGAGAGCCCACAAAAACACTCTGCTGATTCCAATCCCGCACAACCAAAGAAAAGTCGTCATGTTCAAACCGCTCTGCCCAGATCAAATCTTGGCGATGCCGATCTTTTCTCTCGTTTTCAGGAATACCTGGATTGGTGGAAATCAAAATGGCTCCGGCCCACAGCTGTGGAGACGCCCGCAACGCCTGCAGAGCCAAACGCCCCCCTTGAGAGTAGCCCACTAAAAAGTTTTTTGATTTTTGGGAATCCAAGTTGAATTCTTGCTGTACCCAAGAATTCATAGCCGGGCCCCAATTTGCCAAAGAAGTTTTTGGACCCAAGGTTGGTAGACTCATATAGTCCACTAAATGCCAGGCCATGGAATCGGCTTCATTCAACTGACGAAACGAGCCCTCCACCAAATCAAAATCGGAAGGGCGACCCAAAAATCCGTGCAAAGCATAAATATTTACAGGGTTTGATAGTCTCGCCAAAAATCCTCGCTCTGTTTGGGATCTGGACGCAGTTCGATCAGTTGACGATCGGACAGGGCACCGAGCTCCCGGGGAACATCGGTCCATTGAAGATAGCTCCAACCCCACATTTGCGCCCAGGACTGAAACTCAACTTGGTGTTGATTTAAGAAAATGGATTTCTCGAACATATTTTTAAAAATCTGACCACCACCGTTATTGATGATCACAAGGCGTTTCGCACAGGCATCCATTTGCTGCACACACCACAGAGAAGACAAATCATACATCGCGGTGAGATCCCCCACCAGAGCCCAATTTTCAAGTTCAGGACGACATTGTCCTAAAAAACTTGAAATCTGCCCGTCGATTCCATTCGCGCCACGGTTCGCAGAGACTCTGGCCGGCGAGCCAACAAGCCCCGAAGCCAAATCCCACTCACGAATCGGCAAACTGTTTCCGACATAAAGAAATTGATTCTGAAGATGACGCCCTAATGAGGCCACCAGAGCCACTTCAGATCGGGGATGTCTCTCTAGCAAACCCAACAATTGATGGGTTTGCTTTTGATCCCAATCATGAATTAGTGTTCGTGCACCATCGGTCACCACAGCGTTGATCGACGAAAGGTTTTCAAGACCCAAAATATGTGTGGTTGGGCGAGCCAAACCCGTCCATTCACCGTTGGCCACCGACACCACCGGAACTTGGCTCTGCCGATCTTCTAGATCTCGCCAAAAACGCAAAGTGGGAACTCCGCCGACTCTCAGAACGGACCGAGCCCAGGCTTTCTCGAAAGCCGTCCTGATGATTCTGTCGCCCCCCGTGAGCAGCAAGGAATTGAGCTCAGAAAACTGGCTCAGATTCGATGGGCCTTCCGCATAAATCGGGGCGCCAAGACGAACTAAGTGTGGAACCACCCGGCGCGCTTCTTCGGGACTCAAACCACCTGCTATGACGATGGGATCTGTGATTCTTGTCTCGGCGGCCAAGGATGGGTCCGCCTGAAGATGTTTTGTCGTCGGTTTTATTTCCAGTTCCAAGGACTGAGGTTCCTCATCACAAAGAGGTTCATCAAAACAAACATTGATCTGCAAGGGAGCTCGCCCTGACCATTGAGAAAGCTGCAAGCCAGACTCTAAAGTTGAACCATCTTCCGTCGAGAGATCCCGACAAAGCTCCACATACTGCGAAAAAATTCCGACCTGATCAATACTCTGAGGTGATCCCGTTCCCCGAAATCTCCGCGGACGATCCGCCGTCACAAAAATCAGAGGCGTCTGTGCATAGGTCGCCTCGACGGCAGCGGGTAAAAGTTCAGCCACCGCGGTCCCCGAAGTTGTAATCACAGCCACCGGGCGATTTTTATTCTGTGAAAGACCCAACGCAAAAAATCCCGCGGACCGTTCATCAAAAAAGCTCCACAAACGAAGACCCTTGGTTTTCTCGAGTTGCAAAATCAAAGGCGAGTTTCTGGCTCCGGCACAAAAAACAACATCCGTCGTTCCAACAGAAGCCAACACTTCTAAAATTTGTCTCGATAACCAGATATTGGAGGTTTTCATTAAGACAGGCCCAGGGTTTTCATCACGGATTCCAGCTTAACCTGGAGTTCACGCCACTCTTGCTGCAATTGACTGGCTTCCACCAATCCACAGCCGGCGCCAATTTTCGATCCTTCGCTGGACCATTGTAAACAGCGAATCGCGACCAAACCCAAATACTCGGTCCGAGAAATGGCAAAGACCACAGGCGCGCCAAACAAATCACGATCGGCCTGTTCTGGAAGATTCTTCATCCATCGAATTCCATAATTTCTTGGAAAAACCCCCAAAGCAGCCGTTGGATGCATTCGTTTGATCAGCTCTCCGGCCGAAATTCCAGAGGTTTCCACCTCGAGGTATGTGCGAAGATGGGCCATTGTTGGATAATCGACCACTTCAGTGTCTTCGGCTTTGACCCAGCCCAATTTTTCCAACTTGTTCTGAATATCCTGAACCACCAACTGGTGTTCACGCATTTCCTTCGGATCCTGGTGCAGCGGCAAACGCATCTCTTTATCCGCATGAGGACAAGTCCCCGCCAAAGCCATGGTTCGAACTTTTTTCCCCTGCAACTGGAAGAGCACTTCTGGAGTCGCCCCCAAAATTCCCCCCTCGGCATTCCAATATCCAAAAACAAAAAGCTCTGGGTGAGTTTCCAAGGCATGAAATAAAATTCGCGCCCGATCCAGTTCGGTCGGCACGCGAGCAGAACGCGCAAAAACCACCGGAACGGCCTTTTCCACTTCACCCCGATGGATCTTTCCCTGAATCAATTGAAAAGATTCCTCGAAAGAAGCCAAAGCTGGCATTTCAAAACAAGTCTGGTTGAAGGTCCCTTTTTTATCCGAATGCCCGTCGATATAGGTCCTCAGCTGAGCTCGAAACTCAGAAACCTCAGTTTCAACCACAGGTCGATCAGAATGAAACAACTGTAGTTCTGACTCGTAATAGGCACAAAAGCCCACTGAAAACACCGCTGTTGGAGTATTCTCAACAGCTTGGAAGGGACCTTCCCAAATTCGAAGCTTACCCGAGGGAAGACGGATCAAACCACCGACCTTCAGAAAGCTTTCCAAAAACTGATTTTTGTCATTTAGCGTCATACATGCCTTCAAAAAATGAGGAGGTTCCTATTGGTCTTTTTCTCTACCGTATTGTAATGGTATAAGACCAAGCTTTAAGCGAATTGTCATAAAAATAGGAACCTCTCAGACGATAAATCGGAAAGACTTCATGGACAGCTCAGTTGAAATGAACATTCATCCTGAATCATCGAGCCTCAAAACCATGATGCCCGGGGCCACTCGCCGTGTCCAAGTGGGCCCTGTTGAAATTGGTGGTCCTCAGTTCACTGTGATCGCCGGCCCCTGCTCAATCGAGAGTCCCCAGCAATTTCTGGAAACAGCTCTTGCCGTCAAGTCCGCCGGAGCCGTTCTTCTGCGTGGAGGCATTTGGAAACTGAGAACCAGCGCCAAAACATTTCAAGGACTGGGTCCGGATGCATTTTCTTTTATCAAAGACGTTTTGCAACAAACGCAAATGAAGTTGGTCAGCGAGGTCACCGACCCTCGTCAAATTGAGATCTTGGACCAATATGTGGAAATGTACCAAGTTGGCTCTCGCAATATGCACAACTATGCTCTTTTGAAAGAACTGGGTCAGACAAAAAAACCGGTGATGCTCAAACGTGGATTTGCAGCCTTTGTCGACGAGTGGATCAAAGCCGCCGAGTATATCTGTCTCGGTGGAAATGATCAGGTGATCTTGTGCGAACGTGGTATTCGTACTTTCGAAACATCCACCCGCAATACCCTCGACCTCAATTCTGTTTTATATGCCAAAGCTCACACCTCTTTCCCAGTGATTGTAGACCCGTCCCACGCCGTGGGTGTCAGACGTTTCGTGGCTCCTCTCGCAATCGCCGCAGCTGCCGCAGGAGCTGACGGGGTTATTGTTGAGGTTCACCCTCAACCTGAAAAGGCCCTGTCGGATGGCATGCAAGCTCTGACCTTTCAAGATTTTAAAGGCATGATGGTTCAATTGGAAAAGGTTCTCTCGGCCCTAGAGAGACCTCTCAATCAACTGCAGGTGACCGTTTAATGAATACTGCACACTCACCTCAGCCTGAAAAAATTCAATCCATGTTTTCCAAGGTCGCGAAAAATTATGACCGTGCTAACTCGGTTCTTTCCATGGGTATTCATCACCTGTGGCGAAAAAAATTAGTTCAAGTTTCTGGCGTTAAAAAAGGCATGAGTGTTCTCGATTGTGCGACGGGCACAGGTGATCTTGCAATCACTTTCAAAAAAACCGTTGGACCCGAGGGATCTGTTCTCGGTACTGATTTCTGTCCAGAGATGTTGGCCCCAGCTCCAGCCAAAGCAAAAAATTTGGGCCTGGATATTCGTTTTGAACAGGCCGACGTCACCCAGCTGCCTTATCCAGATCACCAATTTGACTTGGTCAGCATTTCATTTGGCATTCGTAATGTTTCTGATCCGGTCAAGGCCCTGTCTGAAATGGCTCGGGTCACAAAACCCGGAGGTCAGGTTCTGGTTTTGGAGTTTGGACAAACGGATCTTCCGATTTTTTCAGATCTCTATCATTTCTATTCTGAAAAAGTTTTGCCAGTACTTGGCGGATGGGTGACGGGCCAAAAAGAAGCCTATCAATATCTGCAAAAATCTTCGGCGGCTTTTCCCTGCAAAGAAGAATTTTTGGATCTAATGAAACAGACTCAAGCTTTTGAATCTGTTCAATATCATTCTTTGACTGGCGGAATTGCTTATATTTATCAGGGCGTTACTTCGCGAGCGACAACCTGAGGGATTTCTTTTTTTCCCTGTAGTTCCATCATCAATTCTCGCACGGACATAATTCGATCGACCATGTAGGCTTTTTGGCCAACGGTGTAGAGTTCTTTTTCACCCGGATTCATATTGATGGCCGAAAGAAGGCCATTACAAATACAAAATGTTTTTTCATTTTCATACTTGGAGGGACAATGTCCTTTGTTCAACAAGTAGCCCTTGTTGCAATTGGGCGCACGTTCACGAAGCAGAGCTTCTTGATAGAAGGGTGACTTCTTCAAAACCCGAAACAACATTCCACAGGGCGATCCTGGTTTCGAAGACAACTCGATGTCATCTTCCGTGCATTCAACCAACATTTTTTTGTACGCATCATTAGCGCCAGATTCGTGCGTGGCCAAAAAGCGAGTTCCCATTTGTACACCGGCACAACCCATTTCTAAATACCGACAAATGTCCTCGTGGGTATAAACTCCCCCAGCGGCAATCACGGGCATTGATCCCCATTTTTTTGCCACTTCAAAAACATCTTTCAACAAGACATCCAAATCATTGGCGGGGTTGTGAGCGTCTTCCAAGGTTCTCCAGGCAATGTGTCCACCAGCCAAGGGGCCTTCGACCACCACTGCATCTGGCAAGCGATTGGACCGGCTCCAGCGCTTACAGATCACATCCAGAGCGCGGCCAGAAGAAACGATTGGAATCAAGGCCACTTCATCCGCCCGGGGATGAGACAAAGCGATCTCGGGCAAAGCCATTGGCAATCCCGCACCACTGATGATGGCATCAACGCCTCCATCCATCGCACCCAGAACAGAGTCTTGGTACGGATTGATGACCGCCACCATGATGTTCATTCCGATGAATCCATTGTTTCCCATTTTTTTAGCATCACGAACATCTTGAGCCGTCGCTTCGCGAGTTCTCATTTTTTTTCCATGACGTTGAGAAACGATGCGATCTAACGCCGCGCTGGAAAGAACTCCCAAACCACCTTCTCGGGCAACGGCGCCAGCGAGTGTGTAGCTGGATAAACCGATCCCCATCCCACCTTGAATAATGGGCACAGGAATTTCAAGATTTCTGATTCTCATCGCTGGCAGAACTTTAGAATCAACAGACATGCACATCCCTTACATTTGAAGAAATCGCAGAGTAGGTCAGTTGCCCAGAAACCACAATGGATTCGTCAGCTGAGCCTTCCAAAAGTCTAGGCTGCGTTATACCGCAGCTCTTGCAGTTTTCAAGCTTCCTGAGCATCATAAAGGTGGAAAATTCTGCAAAATACCCAAGGATTCCCAATGGCTGCCTCCCCTTTATTTCCAAAGCTCCCCCCCTCTTGGCAAGAAGAGTCGCTCAAGACTCAGGATGGAAATATCCATATCCGGATATTCCGACATTTAAATTTGTCCCTGGGACGCCTGTTATTTATCGTTCACGGCCAAGCTGAGCAGAGCGATCGCTATGAACACTTTGCTCACTATCTGAATGGCACCGTGGACGCCATTGCTTGCCTGGATTTACCGGGGCATGGCCTGTCTGCGGGAAAGCGGGGACACATTGAAAATTTTAATCAATACGACGAAGCCGCACTGTCTGCCTTCAATGCCACCCGCCAATGGATGCTTCAAAGGGCCGCTGTATGCCATACGCATTGGTTTGGTCACAGCCTGGGCGGCCTTATCACGCTGCACACTCTTTTAAGGAATACAGATCTTCCCTTGAAGTCTGTGATTTCCTCCGCCCCACTTCTGGATTTGGCTTTTCCCGTACCCAAGATCAAAAAATTCTTTGGCGAGCTGATTGAGCCTTTTTGGGGGTCTTTGCATTTATCCAATGAATTGAACTCGGACTCGATTTCCCATGATCCTTCAGTCGCGAAGGCTTATCAGGAAAATCCCCTCAATCACCAATTTGTCACTCCTCGATTTTTTGTGCAAATGACCCGAGCTCGAATGGAAACCAGCCAGCAGCAAGGACCCTTTTCCTACCCGCTGCTCATGGTGATTCCCCTCAGTGATCCGATCGTCAGCGCACCCGAGTCTCTCAGATTTTTTGAAAAATTGAGAATGAAAGACAACCTGCCTAAAAAGCTTGTGACCTTCCCAGGATTTTTTCATGAGTCCTTCAACGAAGTGAACAAAGACCTGGCCTTCAATGCCCTCGACCAATGGATTCAGTGTCAGGAAAAAACCAGTTCTTAAACGCGATCCATCCGGGACAACAACAGATGATCCGCCAACACCAAGGCTGTCATGGCTTCTAAAACGGGAATCGCCCGAGTCACGATACAAGGATCATGACGACCCTTTTTTGAGACATCCAGAATAGAACTGGTGGGTTTCATTTTAATTTTGAAAATCAAATTTTCACCGGTCGAAATGCCGCCTCGAATTCCACCATAGACCTGACTTTGGGCCTCTTGATGAAATTCAGTGCCAACTTCAGTTTCGCCAAAGCCCAGCTCAACAGCCGACACAGCTCCCAAACTCATCAACGCTTGAGCTAAATCAGATTTCAGTTTCCAGAAAACCGGCTGACCAAGATTGGCCTTCATATTAAAAACATGAATCTCTGCTTGAGCTCCGTAGCTTTCGCCTTGCTGGCGAGCCTGCTCGAGCAATGAATGAACTTTTTCACTTTTTTCCGATGGGAATCTGGCGGGATAAAGATCCTGAGGATATTTCTCTTTTGAAAGAGAAACTTTCTCGAGCCAATTTTTCCGCTCTTCGACAGAAAGCACAATCGGCCCTACCTGGGTCGCAAATCCATGGATGCGCATCTCGGGACAGAGTTGTCGAATCAGCATCTGTGCAAAGGCGCCACCAATCACCCGAGCCACTGTCTCACGGCCAGAGGCCCGACCGCCCCCCCGATGATCTTGATGGCCAAATTTATTCTTCCAAACATCGTCGGCATGCCCTGCTCGAGCGTTATTTCGGAGCGAATCATAGTCCTGGGACCTTTGATCCTGATTCCGAATCATCACGGCAATCGGGGTTCCAAGAGTACGGCCTTCAAAAACCCCACTGAGAATTTCAGGTTGATCTTGTTCCGTCCGAGCTGACACTACTTGATCTTGGACAGTTCCATGCCAACCGGGTCGACGACGTGCCAGCTCTGTCAGGAGCAGGCTTTCATCATAGATAACGCCAGCGGGGCAACCTTCGATCACGCATCCCAACGCGGCTCCGTGGCTCTCACCAAAGCTGTGAATCTGAAAATGATGTCCCCAAGTATTGGCACCCACTGGTAACTATCTCCCGTTCAATTCTGCTCTCGATCCCAAAATTCTCTCTGGGCTCGGGCTTGTTCTCGAAA
>Ga0210057_1004958_pt1 | contig 17331 bp, 19 predicted proteins | sample CryGeyCG2114_010_2_FD_183968 | JGI IMG/M metagenome (GOLD analysis project Ga0210057, IMG submission 183968) | Groundwater microbial communities from aquifer - Crystal Geyser CG10_big_fil_rev_8/21/14_0.10 (SPAdes) (version 2) | ecosystem: Environmental > Aquatic > Deep subsurface > Groundwater ...
GAGATCTCCGGCGCGAAACAATGATGAATATCAAGAGACTAAAAGATGTTGGCTCGTGGCGTGGTTTGCGTCATTTGAAGGGTTTGCCGGTCAGGGGGCAAAGGACAAGAACAAATACCAGAACAATCCGCGGCAATGTTAGAAAAACAATGGGATCTGGAAGAAAACCGCCGCCATCACCAACATAATAAATTCTAAACGTCAAATCCTAAATCCTGAACTAGGACAATATTAGGTTTGCTAAATAAAAATTATGGGAAAGAAACGTGTCATCAAACAAACAGCAGAAGAGCTTATAAAAGAGAAAGAAAAAATTGAGGCAGCCGTCAGGAAAGAAGTTAAAACTAAAACAGCCCCCGAGAGGATTAGCGAGGGCCGGGTTTATATTTCTTCCTCGTATAATAATACTATTATGACCCTGGCCGATTTGAAAGGAAATGTTTTAGCCTCAAAAAGCGCAGGTTCAATTGGTTTTAAGGGGACAAAAAAGGGGACCTCTTTTGCCGCTTCGAGAGTCGGAGAAGCGATAGTTGGTATTTGTAAAAAATTAGGAATCGAGAAAATCCATGTTTTAGTAAAAGGAATAGGCTCCGGGCGCGACTCGGCTGCAAGATCTTTATCTACCTTTGGTTTAGATATTCTCTCGATTAAAGATGTGACGCCAATTCCCCATAACGGTTGTCGTCCCAGAAAAGTAAGGAGAGTATAAAAAACTATGATAAAAAATAAATGCAAAGCTTGTAGAAGGCTTGGACAAAAATTATTCTTAAAAGGGGAAAGATGCCTTTCTCCTAAATGCGCGATGGTAAAAAGAGCCTACCCGCCAGGATTAGCCGGGAAAAGGAGAAAAAGGAGGCTCTCGGATTACGGGAAGGCGTTGCGGGAAAAACAAAGATTAAGATCTTGGTACGGACTATCAGAGCGCCAGTTCAAAAAATATGTTAAAGAAGTTTTATCCAAGCGGGGAAAAGTTGAAAACTTAGCGGAAGAATTTATTAAGAAATTAGAAAAAAGGCTGGATAATGTAATTTTCCGTTTGGGTTTTTCAAAATCCAGATCTCAAGCGCGCCAGCTTGTTTTGCACGGATACTTCTTAATAAATAAAAAACCGATTACAATGCCTTCTTACGAAGTTAAAAAAGGCGACGCGATTGCTATTAAAGAAGGAAAGAAGAGAAAAACCGCTTTAAAAGACCTTTCAGCGACTTTAAAGAAAAAACAAGTTGCCTCTTGGCTTAAAATTGACAAAGATAAGCTGGAAGCAGAATTAACCGGAGAACCTTCTTTAGGGGAAGTTCTCCCTCCAGCAGAAATTCCAACAATTTTTGAGTATTATTCAAGATAATAATCTTGGAGCCCAAAACTTAGAGCCTAAAATAGTTGTAAGTTACAAGTTTCAAGAAAATTATGATTCCTTTATCACTACCTCCTAAAATAATTCAAAAGAAACAGAATTTAGCGGTTTTTGAGGTCGAAGGGCTTTACCCGGGTTATGGAATAACAATAGGAAACACGCTTAGGAGAATTTTACTTTCTTCATTAACTGGAGTAGCTGTTATCCAAGCAAAAATAAAAAATGTACAACACGAGTTTTCAACAATACCCGGCGTAAAAGAGGACGTAGTTATGATATTGCTAAATTTAAAGAAATTAAGATTCAAAATTTTTGAAGGGGATATACACCAGATTTCACTTAAAGTTAAGGGCGAAAAGGAGGCCAAGGGCAGCGACTTTAAATTACCGCCCCAGGTTGAGCTTTCTAACCCCGATTGCCATATTGCCACTCTTACCGATAAGAATGCCGAATTAGAAATAGAAATTCAGATTGAAAAAGGTGTCGGCTACGAACCCTTAGAAAGGAGAAAAAAGAAGAAGACAGAAATAGGGACCATCACTCTTGACGCAATTTATACGCCGATTAAAAGAGTAAATCTTAAAGTAGAAAATATGCGGGTGGGCGAGAGAACGGATTTTGACAGATTAAAACTGGAAGTAGAGACAGACGGAACTATTGAGCCGGAAGAAGCCCTCAGCGAGGCCTGCCAGATTCTTATCAAGCATTTTACTTTATTTAACGACGAAATTAGTAAGGGCATTTTAAAAGAGAAAAAAGCTCTGGCCGAGAAAACAGGAAAAGCTGAGAAAAAAGCCCCTCTTGAAGCAACCGAAATAAAAGTGGAAGACTTAAAAATCTCCGCAAGAACGCTTAACGCTCTGTCAAAGAATAACATTAAAACCGTGGGCGGGATTTTAAGGAAAAACGAAAATTCTATTCTAGAACTAGAAGGAATGGGGCAAAAAGGGGTAAAAGAAATAAAACGAAAACTAAAGAAATTAGGACTGGAGCTTAAAACAGAATAGGCAAATTAGTATCGTAATATTCAAATATGCGGAAACTAAAAAAAGGCAGAAAATTCCATCGGGAGAAAGCCCAAAGGGAGGCGCTTTTTAAGGCGTTGCTTACTTCATTTTTCATAAAAGAAAGGATTAAGACCACAGAAGCTAGGGCAAAAGAGATTTCGGTAATCGCCCAAAAGATGATCAGCCGGGCGAAAAAAGGAGGTCTTTCCTCGCAAAGACTGCTAAACCGCAATCTTTCAAGAGAAGCGGCTAAAAAACTGGTTAAAGAAATTGGCCCAAAATATAAAGAGAGAAAAGGGGGATATGTAAGAATCATTAAATTGGGGCAAAGAAAATCTGACAGCGCGGAAATGGCAATTATTGAACTTGTTAAATAATCTTTTTAATTCATGACAAGAGAAAAACATACAATTGATGCCACAGGTAAGATTTTAGGAAAACTCGCCGTCGAGATCGCAATTTTATTGCGAGGCAAACATAAATCTAGCTATGTCCCGAATCAAGACATTGGCGATTTTGTTTTAATTAAAAATGTCGATAAAATAAAATTTAGCGGTAAGAAATTTGATAAGAATATTTACTACCACCACACAAAATATCTTGGTGGGCTAAAACAGACCCCATTAAAAATTCTTTTTAAAAAAGATCCGGCCAAAGTTTTAAGGATGGCGGTTTCGGGGATGCTTCCCAAAAATAAATTGAGAGCAAGGCAAATAAAAAGATTGAAAGCGGAGAAATAATTAATACAGCTTCAATATGGTTAAAGATAAAAAAACTAAAACTAAAAAAAGCGAAAAAGCGGAGAAAAAGATAAAAATAATTAGTAAGGAGAAAAAGATTAAAAAAGCAAAAAAAGAAAAGGTTGCTGTAAAAGAAACCATTAAACAAGGGTCAGTAGTGGAATCCGAAGTAAAACCGGAAAAATATTATGAAGGAATAGGACGGAGAAAAACGGCGATAGCTAGAGTAAGAATATATAGTCAGGGCGGAAAAGGAATGCTGATTAACGATAAGCCTTATGAGGTCTATTTTCCGGTTCCGGAAGCCCAGCAGACCGCCACCTCCACTCTTAGAAAACTGAAATATTGGGATGTTTTTCGGGCTGTAATTAAGGTTAAAGGCGGTGGTTATAACGCGCAGGCAGAAGCGATTAGATTGGGAACAGCAAGAGCCTTGGTGAAATTTGATTCTGGCTTAAGAAAGAAATTAAGCAAAGCAGGTTTATTAACTAGAGATCCAAGAATGAGAGAAAGAAAGAAATTCGGCTTAAAGAGGGCAAGACGCGCGCCACAGTGGCAAAAGAGATAATTACTCGGTAATAAAACTTCAAAGTACCGACACTCAAAATCCCAGCGAGATTTTGGTGTCTACGTTCTCGGCCTGTCGCCGAGCATATAAAAAGTTTATGTACTCGGACCGTGCCGACAGGCCTGCGAAAGTTACTTTGAAATTTATTGCCTCGCTTCGGGAAGCCCCAGTGGCAAAAGAGGTAAAATATCAGCGGAAATCAGCGTTTAGATCAGCGGAAATCAGCGATTTTCGCGAAGCGAAAATGTTAAAAGAATTCATCGATAAATTTTATTTAGACAGGCAGAAAAGCAAAAAAGAGCAAACCAGTTTTTATATCAGTGAGGCGGGTAAATGTCCCCGTCAGATTTTTTTCAAATTTAAAAACGCTCCGGCAAAAGAGTTAGACGCGAGTTTTTTAAGATTGTTTGACCATGGCGAACACATCCATCAGCTTATAATGAAACCCTTGATTGGCACGAGGGAAATTCATGTGGTGGCGTCGGAAGTTGAGATTCCGCCGCAGGAGCTGGTAAGAGGAAGAGCGGATGCGGTGATTAGCGACGGCAAGGTTTTATATGTTTTGGACATTAAGAGTATGAATAGCATGATTTTCAGGAATCTTTTAGGGCCGAAAGAAGAAAACATGGACCAACTTCAGCTGTACTTACACTATTTCAAAATCCAAAAAGGAATATTGCTTTACGTTGATAAAGACAAATTAGCGTTAAAAGAATTTTTGGTTGATTACGACAAACCCCGCGCCGAAAAAATATTGAGCAGATTAACTATTCTTAAAAAGCAAATAGATTCTAATACTATTCCTCCGAGAATCATGGAATATCCAAAAAGTTGGCAATGCCAATATTGTCAGTTTAGGACAATTTGCGACCTTACCAACGGCGGGGAATTAAAGTGGGAAGAATTCAAGAAAAAAATTGAGAAAGTTGACCCTAATTCTTGACAAGATTATAATATAGTGATATAATAAAAATATACAACAAAACAGCCCTTTAAAAACAATTCCTGTCAGCTGTCTATTAAATTGGTTATTTTTAGGAAAAGTAGTCAGTTTAGTGGACAGTTGACAGGGCGTAACTAACAGGCAAAAGTGCCACGCGCCGGGCTCGGGCTAGCAAGCCGCTAGCGACCTCGGCGGAGAAAGGCGCCCCTGTTGGTGAACGTAGGCTAGGCCAACCAAGCGAGGATCCCTTTTTTCATTTTGGGACTACAGGGAAGAGCTCTCCCTAGTCGACCGAAAGTCAAGGGTTACGGCCGCGGAGAACCCTCCAAAAATCTCGGCCGGGAGAACCGCCTGCCAACTGTCTATGCCGTATAGGTCCTAAGATAACATCAAGGGACTTTTTCTTTTGTTTAAAAAAGCAAAAAAGCGGAGGGCTAACCTCCGCGGACTCATGATTAGTTACGGGAATAGTCTTTCGGAAGCAAAAAGAGTATTTGTGATTAAAAAATATAATTTTTTGACACTTCCGTTCCAGAGAACTTTGGTTTTAGAGAGCGTAAGGGTTAATTTCTCCGCCTCTTGATAATCTTTAGAAAACTTCCCAAGTTTTACCAAATCAACCATATTTATTTCGTCTCTCGTATCGGTTTCGGAGATTTTTATAGTATCGCCGATTCTAAAAACCAGATAACTGGGGTTGAGCCAAGAGCAATCTTCATTTTTTTCAGAAAACCTTGTCAAGAAAATTCTTTCTAATTCTGGGGAAGTTAAATCGGAAAACGAGATTTCATAATCATTTAGATATAATATTTTTTGATTATCGGGAGAAAGCATTAATTCTTTAACCGGCGAATATAATTTTTTAAACTCCTTTGTTTTTGTATCCAGTGTGTATAAAACCTCGTTTTCTAAAATAAAAATTATATTAAGATGCGCCACTACTCTATAAACACCATCTTTTTTAACAGGGAACGGCGTTTCATTTAAAACCTCAATTTTATTTCCTGAGAAATCCGATCTTAAAACATTCCCGGATTTTTCCAGCCAGATTATATTGTTCTGTAAAAACGTATAAGCTGTTACCTTATTTAAAATTGGAAGAATCTTCTCGTTTTTCAAGTAAAGAGAACCATTTTTAACGAAGAATATTTCTTTTGAGTTCGCGGGATTAAAAGAAATTTCTTGAGTATTTTTATCCAAATATCCAAGGGGCGCAGACGGCTCTTGGTTTGCGGTTTGGTCAATGAGGAAATATTCTATTTCTTTATCTGCTTCAATTTTAACCAATAATTTTTTTGAATCTTCCGACCATTTTAAATCCAATAACTTGGCATTATGAGAAAAAGAAAAAATTTTCTTATTATCTTCTTTTTTTAGATTAAAAATCTCCAAGCCAAATCCGTCTTCTGCCGATTTTTTCAAAACTATAGTTTTTTGATCCGGAGAAAAGAAAAAGTCGTTGACCTTTTCTTTAAAAATTTCAAAAAGAGGATTTTCTTTTATTAAGACAACATTATCCGCCCTCGTAACTTCTCTTTCCCGCACGTCTAAATTCTTTTTCCAAGGATAATATCCCTCCTTTTTTATTAAAACTTCGTGTTTTTTGGGCAGGAGATTTTGGATTAAAACCGAGTTTATAATAATGCCAGTTTTTTCTTTAAGCTTACCGTCAACAAAAATTTCTGCCACCGGTGGCCAGACCTTTAAATAAAGCCCGCCCGTATTTACAATTTTTTTTGTTTCAAAGTCAAAACGGTATCCTAACGAGTAAAAAATAAGCTGGGAGCCAACTAAAAGAAAGAAAAATATAAAAATTAAGACTATGATATTGCGGGTCTTTTTAGTCATATAAATTCATTTTAATCCAATTTAATCCAATTGCCAATTTTAAGATTATGGGTTAAGATAGGATATAATTATGCCCCGTAGAGGAATTTCGAAATGCCCCTGCGGGGCGAACTGAGAATTTCGTAGAAATTCTTATTCGAAATTCTCATACGGGGTATGCCAGATAAATTTGTAATTCTTGGGGGAAAACCCTTATTCGGAGAAATTGAAGTAAGGGGATGCAAAAATGCCGCAGGGCCTATTCTTGCGGCTACTTTGCTAACCGATGAAGAATGCGTTATCGAAAATCTTCCTTTGGTAGAGGATATTTTAAATGTAATAGAGGTTTTAAAAAGTATCGGAGCCAAAGTGGATTGGATAGGGGAAAGAAAGGTGCGGGTAAAAGCCGATTCAATAACGACTCAAGATATGGATTTTACCAAAATTTCCAAGACAAGAATTTCTGTTCTTTTATTTGGATCTTTATTGCCCCGAGTGAAGCATTTTAAGATTTCTCCTCCCGGCGGAGATAAAATCGGCTTAAGGCCAATTTCTATCCACCTCCAAGCCCTTGAAGAAATTGGCGCGAAAATTCTGAGAACCGATGATTTTTATAAAATTGACTGCGATAATCTTCAGGGGAAAGAGATTATCCTTGGAGAGTTCAGCGTTACCGCCACCGAAACATTAATGTTGGCGGCGGTTCTTGCAAACGGTAAAACCATTATTAAAGGAGCGGCCTGCGAACCCCATGTTCAAGACTTAGGAAAAATGTTAAAAAATATGGGCGCCAAGATAGAGGGACTCGGGACGCATACAATTGAAATAGAGGGGGTCAAAAAATTAAAAGGGGTTTCTTATAGTGTTATTTACGATCCTATTGAAGCCGGGACTTTTATTGTGGCCGGCGCCGTAACTCCCGGAGAGGTGAAAGTAAAAAATGTTGATTTTAACCATTTAGATTTATTTTTAAAAAAACTTGAGGAAATTGGAGTTGATTTTAAAAAAGACAATAATTCGGTTACGGTTTCCTATTCTCCAAATCTAAAAGCCGCCAAAGTCCAAGCCCTTCCTTATCCTGGTTTCCCAACCGACTTGCTTCCGATTGTAATCCCGTTCTTAACGCAAGCTCGGGGAAAAAGTTTGATTCACGACCCATTATATGAAAACCGCTTCAATTACGTTCATGAATTAAGGAAAATGGGCGCCGATATTGAAATAGTTGACCCTCATCGCGCTTTCGTTTTTGGGCCAACCAAGCTGAGTGGCGTAAGAATTGAAACCTGGGATATTAGAGCCGGCGCCTGTTTAATTATTGCGGGCCTGATGGCCGAAGGCAAAACAACTATTGAAAATATCTTCCAAATTGACAGGGGATATGAGAAAATAGAAGAAAGATTACAAAAATTAGGAGCTGATATTAAACGAGTTAGTTAGCTTTTTAAGAAAAATTCTAGAAAGCTAAAAACCTAAAAACTAAAACCTAAAAATGTTTACACCAAAAATTGCAATAGATCTTGGGACTTGTAATTCTTTAGTGTTAATTCCCGGAAAGGGAGTGGTTCTGAATGAGCCCTCGGTAGTAGCCGTTTCTCTCACCGATAATAAAATCTTAGCCGTGGGGGCGAGGGCAAAAGAAATGATTGGCAGAACACCAGAGGGGATTAAAGTTTATCGTCCCTTGAGAGAGGGGGTAATCGCCGATTATCGGGTAACCCAAGCAATGATAAGATATTTCATTACCAAAACAGCAAAAAGTTTCTGGTTTTTTAAACCAGAACTGTTAATTTCTGTGCCGGCCGGCATTACCAGTACCGAAAGAAGGGCGGCTATTGAGGCGGCAATTTCGGCCGGAGCTAAACAGGCCTATGTTGCCAAAGATCCTATTTTGGCGGCAATAGGAGCGGGTATTCCGGTTAACTCGTGTTCTGGACATATGATTATTGATATTGGCGGAGGAACATCCGAGGTGGCGGTAATTTCTCTTGGCGGAATTGTGACTTCTCGTTCAGTAAGAATAGGCGGAGACAAGCTGGATGCCATAATTGCTGAGTATGTCAAAAAGAAATATAATTTAGCGATCGGAGACCAGACGGCTGAAGAAGTAAAAATAAAAATTGGCACCGCCCTTCCGCAAAAAGAAGAAAAATTTTTGGAGATTAGGGGACGAGATTTAATTTCAGGTCTCCCCCGCGATATAAAAATTTCCAGCAACGAAATTTGCGAGGCGATTTCGGATGTTTTAGGGGAGATTATCCAGGTGATAAAACAGGTTTTAGGCGAAACTCCGCCAGAGCTTTCAGCCGACATTATGAATAAAGGCATGATAATGTCGGGAGGGGGAGCGTTGCTTCCCAAGATCAATGAGTTAATTGCAAAAAATATTGGGGTTCCTTGTTTCGTGGCAGAAGATCCATTATTCTGCGTAATAAAGGGAACAGGAACGGTGTTAGAAAATCTCGAAACCTACAAAAAAGTGATAATGGCAAAAAAATAAAATTACGTATCTTGAGTTAATATGATAATCGGACATCAAAAACAGTGGGAGTTTCTAAAAAAATGTTTAGAGCTTAATCGGCTTTCCCATGCTTATTTATTTTCTGGCCTAGAATCGCTTGGGAAAAAAAACTTAGCGATAGAGTTCGTTAAAATGATTAATTGCGAAACTAATATAGCTCCCAAAGAGCCTTGTCAAAAATGCGCAAACTGCAAAGCGATTGAAAAAAGAAGTTTTCCAGACCTTTTTATCGCTGAACCATCGCAAAATGCCAATAAAACCAAAAATGAGGAAATAGAAGAGGGCCTAATTTCAATTTCTCATATAAGACAGGCGCAGCATTTCTTAAGTTTTCTATCTTATTATGGTAAGTGGAAAACAGTGATTTTAGACCAGGCCGAAAAAATGACCCACGAGGCTCAAAGTTGCCTTTTAAAAACGCTTGAAGAAGTGAAGGGAAAAACTATTTTAATTCTGATTTCTTCTCATCCCGAAATGCTGTTGCCCACAGTATATTCAAGGTGCCAGATAATTAAATTCTTTCCGGTTAGTCAATTAGAAATTAGAGATCATCTTATCAAAATAGGAGCAAGTCAAGGAAAAGCAGAAATGCTGGCGTCTATTTCTCAAGGTAAGCCAGGAAAAGCAATAGATTTTTTTATAAACGAGAAAAAATTAGAAGAAAAAGAAAAATTTTTAAAAGAGTTTTTAGAAATCCGCGGGTCAAATTACGCCACCCGTTTTCAATATGTAAAAAATGTACTCTTGCCGCAATATAATTTACACGAAGTTTTAGAAACTCTTCAAAATTATTTCAGGTATGTTTTATTTTTGAAAATAGGATTGGAGTCTTCTGGTTTTGTGAATTTCCCAAAGCCCGACCAAAAATTCAAATCCTATCCCATACCAAAGTTGGAAAAAATTATCAGGACCATTCAAACATTTGATTTTTTAACATTTTCGACAAATCTTAACCCAAAGTTAGCTCTTGAAGTGCTAATGTTGGAAATATAAATAAACTAATATGTACAAAGAAATTATTGATAGAATTAAACCAGAACTCGAAAAGTCAATTAAATTTTTTGAAGGAGAGTTATTAAAAATTCGAACTTCCAGAGCATCTCCTTCCTTGGTTGAAGACATAAAAGTTAATTGCTTTGGAGAAAGTTTTTTATTAAAACAGTTAGGCAGCATATCTTGTCCGCAATCCAATCAAATTGTTATTCAACCCTGGGATAGGTCTTATATTGAACCGATTGAAAAAGCGATTTCCCATTCCGGCATTGGTTTGTCTCCGATAGTTGATAAAGATTTTATCAGAGTGAGTCTGCCTCATCTTAGCGAAGAATATAGGCAAAATCTCATTCGTATCTTAAGCGAGAAAGCAGAAGATATCAGAAAAACCATAAGGCGCTGGAGAGAGGTTGCTTGGGACGAAATCCAAACAGTCTTTCAAGAAAAGAAAATTAGGGAAGACGATAAATTTAGGGGAAAAGACGAACTTCAAGAATTAGTTGATAAGTATAACGAGAAAATAAAAGAAATGGTCGAGAGAAAAAAGAAGGAAATTCTGGAATAGAAAAGATAATTTTATGCCCAGTAACACAACTTATGCTTTTTGAAATTTTAATTACCATTTTTAGTATTGTTGGAATATTAACCCTTCACGAATTCGGCCACTTTATCTTAGCAAAACTCTTTAAAGTAAAAGTTGAAGAATTTGGAATAGGTTATCCCCCGCGAATTTTTAAGAGAAAAATAGGGGATACAGTTTATTCTCTAAATCTTTTGCCGTTTGGTGCTTTTGTAAAAGTCTTGGGAGAGGAGGGGGGAGTTGAGAGCGTCCAGAGTTTTAAAAACAAAAAAATCTGGCAAAGGGCGTTGATTGCGCTTGGCGGAGTGTTGTCGTTTTGGTTGATGGCAGCAATAATCTTTTCGATTATTATCGGTACGGGAGTTTATCAGGCGGTTGAAGATGAAATGAATTATAATCTAAGCGATCCCCGGGTTTTGATTACCTATATAGCTCCTAATTCGCCCGCCAAAAAAGCGGGCTTGGAAATCGGAGACGTTATAAAAGAATTGGAAGCCCCGGGTTATCAAATAGAAATAAACAAGGTAAAAGACATCCAGAATTTCACAAACGAAAATAAAGGGAAAGAAGTTATTTTTACAATTCAGAGAGGGGATAAAATCATTGAAATTCCGCTAATCCCCAGAGTTTTACCGCCCGAAGGAGAGGGTCCAACGGGAATCGGGCTGACCAGAGCGGCAATCGTCAAGTATCCCTGGTGGTTGGCGCCGGTTAAGGGAATTGAGGCAACCCTTAAAACAACAGTTTTTATCGTAAAAGGATTGTTTTTAGCTCTGATTAGCGCAATCAAGGGTTTACCGACTGGCGTACAGTTAATTGGGCCAGTTGGTATTGCGACAATGTTGGTTGAAGCCGCCCAAATTGGGATCAATTATTTTTTACAGATAGTTGGTTTAATCGCAATTTATTTAGCCATATCAAATCTCTTGCCTATACCCATTGCCGATGGCGGAAAAATATTATTCTTAGCGATTGAAAAAATAAGAAAAAAACCCTTTAGTCAAACAATCGAAATAAAAATTAATGCCATATTCTTTGTTTTAGTATTTTTTTTAATGATATATGTGACAATACAAGACATAGGAAGGTTATTTTAAATCATTATGCGCCAATCTCAATTATTTTATAAAACATCAAAAGAAGTGCCCAAAGACGCAGAAGCTCCTTCTCATAAATTGCTTCTGAGAGCGGGTTTTATTGATCAAGTTGCGGCCGGTATTTACACTTTCTTGCCTCTTGGTTTTAGGGTGATAAAAAAGATTGAAAATATCATTAGGAAACATATGCAAGAAAGTCCTCTTTTGGGGCAGGAGATATTAATGCCCGCTCTTACTCCCAAAGAAAACTGGCAGCAAACCGGCAGGTGGGAAAATTTTGAAGCACTCTTTAAATTACAGAGCAAGGGCGGAAAAGACTACGCTTTAGGAGCCACTCACGAAGAGATAATCGCGCCATTGGTAAAAAAAATAGTTTTTTCTTATAAAGACCTGCCACTTTCTTTATTCCAAATACAGACAAAGTTCCGCAACGAACCCCGCGTTAAGTCCGGCATTTTGCGAACTCGCGAGTTCCTAATGAAAGACCTTTATTCTTTTCATGCTAACCAAGAAGATTTAGACGAATATTATGAAAAAGCGGCTAAAGCGTACTTAAATATTTTCAAGGAATGCGGGCTTAGAAGCGAGAATCCAAAAAATAAAATCACCTACCAAACATGGGCCTCTGGTGGTACTTTTTCAAAATATTCCCACGAATACCAGACTATAACCGAATTCGGGGAAGATGTAATTTATATCTGCGATAAGTGTTTTTCGGCAATTAACGAAGAAATTAAGGATAAAAATACCGTTTGCCCAAATTGCGGATCAACTGAATTAAGAAAAGCTAAAGCGGTTGAGGTGGGCAATATTTTTAAGCTTGGCACAAAATATTCGCTTCCCTTTGACCTGAAATTCCGCGATAAAGACGGCAAAGAAAAACCGGTAGTTATGGGTTGTTATGGAATTGGATTGAGCCGTTTAATGGGAGCAATAGCGGAAGTTCATCACGATGAAAAAGGAATTATTTGGCCTAAAACAGTGGCCCCATTTTCGGCACACTTGCTTTTAATTGAAAATTCTGCAAAAGTAAGAAAAATAGGGGAGAAATTATATAAAAATTTGCAAAAAAATAAGATTGAGATATTATATGATGACAGAAATAATAAAACGCCGGGAGAAAAATTCGCCGAGGCGGATTTAATCGGCATTCCTTGCAGAATCGTCTTAAGCGAAAAAACTCTAAAGAAGAAATCAGTTGAATTAAAGAAAAGAGAAGAAGGAAAAACGAAATTAATTAAAACTTCAAGTTTAAATAAATTCCTATTAAAGTCATGCTGAAGAAAATTCTTTCATATTTAACAATGGACACCGCGATTGATTTGGGAACCGCTAATTCCCTAGTTTATGTGAGAGATAGGGGAATCATAATTAACGAACCTTCTGTGGTGGCGATAAACAACAAAACCGGTCAGATATTAGCGATTGGAGAAGAGGCCAAAAAAATGGTTGGCAGAACGCCCGCCTATATTACCGTCCGCCGTCCCTTGGTAAGCGGAGCTATTTCAGATTTTGAGGTGACAGAACAGATGCTAAGATATTTTATTGAAAAAGCAGCTAGGATTACCAAAAAAAGATTTGTTTTCGGTCAAAATCCGCGGGTAATCATCGGCATCCCTTGCGGAATTACCGAAGTTGAAAGAAAGGCGGTTCGCGACGCCGCCAAAAATGCCGGCGCAAGAACTGTTTTTCTAATTGAACAACCGATTGCTTCGGCAATCGGATTTCGGCTTCCGATTCAAGAAGCTCGGGGAAATTTTGTGGTTGATATCGGCGGAGGGACAACTGAAGTGGCGGTAATTTCTCTTGGGGGAATAGTTGTTTCACGAAGTTTAAGGATTGCCGGCGACAAGCTTAATGAGGACATTATTCAATTTGCCCAAAAAGAATACAAGCTTTTAATCGGGGAGAGAACGGCCGAATCAATTAAAATAAATATCGGTTCGGCGATTCCTTTGAAAGAGAAAAAGGAGATGCCAATGCGAGGGAGAAATTTAGTCACCGGCCTTCCCGAAGAGGTGATAGTTTCAAATGAAGATATTCAACGAGCCATTGAAAAATCGGTAAAACAAATTATAGCAGCCATCAAAGCGACAATTGAAGAGACCCCGCCCGAATTGATTGCGGATGTTATGTCAGATGGCATATATCTAACAGGCGGAGGTTCTATGTTAAAAGGTCTTAATGTTTTGGTCTCGCGGGAAACAAAAATTCCTACCAAAATTATGGAGGATCCCTTAACTACCGTGGCGAGGGGGGCGGGTATTGCCTTAGAAAACATTGATACCTTATATGAAGTTTTATCTACCGAGGAGGAAGAAGAACCCCCTCGCTAACCTTAGCTTTTTAGCTTCTTAGTTTTTAGGTTATTAGGTTAATAAAACCGGAAAGTTAAAAACCTAAGACCTAAGACCTAAAACCTAAAACCTAAATCCATGATTTCTAAAAAAGAAGTTGAACACATAGCTAAATTAGCCCGTCTTAGATTGACTGAGACAGAGGTTACAAAAATGCAAAAAGAAATTTCGGAAATTTTAGATTACTTTAATCTGTTAAAAGAAGTAGACGTCAAAAATTTGAAAAATGAAGGATTCCCTCAAATAGAAAATGCGTTTAGAGACGATATCAAAAGACCGGGGGGTCGGGAAACCGTTAATAAGCTGCTTGAAGAAATGCCTGAAAGAGAAAAAGATTATCTTAAAGTAAAAAACGTTTTTAAGCGCTGAATCATTTTTAGCCATGGGAATTTCTGAATTAAATATAACTAAAATACACGAAGGGTTAAATAAAAAAGATTTTTCAGCGTTAGAACTGAATAAGTCCTACCTTAAAAACATTAAAGAAAAAGACAAAGAAATTTTTGCTTTTTTAACCATTACCGAGGATTTAGCAATAAGACAAGCCCAAAAAGTAGACGAACTAATCCACCAGGGCAAGAAGATTTCGGAATTGAGCGGAGTGCCCTTGGCGGTCAAAGACAATATTCTAATTGAAGGCGTAAGATGCACCGCTGGCTCAAAAATCTTGGAAAATTATACCGCTCCTTATGACGCCACGGTTATTGAAAAACTTAAAGCAAAAGGAGCTATAATCTTAGGAAAAACAAATCTTGATGAGTTCGCCATGGGTTCGTCCACCGAGAATTCAGCTTTCCAGATTACCCGTAACCCTTCTGATTTAAGCCGGGTGCCGGGTGGTTCTTCCGGGGGGTCGGCGGCAGCGGTAGCGGCAAAAGAATGTTGCTATGCGCTCGGATCCGATACTGGAGGATCAATAAGGCAACCCGCTTCATTCTGCGGAGTAGTAGGGCTAAAACCTACTTATGGCGCGGTTTCGCGATACGGGTTAATCGCTTTTGCCTCGTCTTTAGATCAAGTTGGACCCATAACCAAAACCGTTGAAGATTGCGAAATTGTTTTTAACGCCATCAAAGGGAAAGACGAAAAAGACTCAACCAGCGTAAAACTACCGGAATCTAGAAATGGGAAATCACAAATGAAAAATTTAAAAATAGGCGTCCCCAAAGAATATTTTGGAAAAGGAATAGAGTCAGATGTAGAATCAGTCATAAGGAATACTTTAAAAAAGATTCAAAATGAGGGAGCTAAGATTGAAGAGATAAGCCTGCCTTATACAAAATACGCTTTAGCGACTTATTATATAATCGCACCCTCTGAAGCAAGCGCCAATCTGGCGAGATACGACGGCATAAAATACGGATATTCAAATCAAGAAGACAAAGATTTATTGGACACCTATTTGAATTCGCGAGGGGAAGGGTTTGGAGACGAGGTTAAGAGAAGGATTATACTGGGAACCTATAGTCTTTGCGCGGGTTATTACGATGCTTATTATCTAAAAGCGCAAAAAGTAAGAAATTTAATTATAAAGGATTTTGAAAAAGCGTTTGAAAAAGTAGATTTAATTTTTACTCCTGTTTCGCCGGTAGTGGCTTTTAAGAGGGGGGAAAGAATTAAAGACCCACTTTCCATGTATCTTGCCGATATCAATACTATTTCAATAAACTTGGCGGGTCTTCCGGCGCTTTCTCTGCCCTGCGGAGAGGCTGAAAACCTGCCCGTTGGGATTCAGATAATTGGAAAATATTTTGAAGAAGATAAAATCTTCCAAACGGGAAAATTAATAGAAGAGATAATTAAATAAACTATGTCAGGCTCTGGTAATTTAATTTACGCTATTACTAATTCGCCTAAAATCCAAGGAGCGATATCTTTTCTGTCTTCTTCGGAACTTCAAAGAGAATTTCTGCCAGTGAAGCTAGTTTTTATATTTTTCACCGCTTTTTTTCTCGGAGTTATTATTTATTTTTATATAAAAAGCAGTTATTTACAAACTCATGTCTTTCAAGACATAGTTGAGTTTTTATTCTGGAAGCCTTATGGTTTAGGAAAAATGCTTAAGAAATGGAGGAAGATTTTATCAAGGGTTGAAAAGGGGACCGAATCAGAATACAAGCTTGCCATAATTGAGGCCGACGATTTTCTTAGCGAAGCATTGGAAAAACACGGCTATGAAGGGAAAACTTTTGAAGAGAGAATAAATAAGGTAGAAAAAGCCCAACTCTCCAACGCAGAAGAAATTTTAAAGACCCACAAAATTAGAAATTCTATCGTTTACGATCCCGATTATAAATTAGACCTAAATACGGCCAAGAAAATTTTGGATGTTTATCAGCAAGCCGTTCAGAATATAGAAAATCTTTAATCTTACTTTAATAATAATCAGGGTCAAAAAACTTGACCCTGATTATTATTTGTGATAAAATTTTCGTTAGCGCTGTGGAGGAGTAGTACCTCGCCAGTCCCATAAGCTGGAGGCCTCCGTGCAATTCGGAGCAGCGCGACAATTTAACTGCCGGCGTAGCTCAGTGGTAGTAGCACTCGTTTCATAAGCGAGATGTCACAGGTCCGATCCCTGTCGCCGGCATCTATGCCAATTTTTAAAACTAAAAACGAGGATTTTTTTAAAAAGTGGGCACCAGAAATGGCCTATGTTCTAGGATTTTTTACTGCCGATGGGAATATGATAAGAAATAGACGAGGTGCGCACTTTATTGAATTCCAAATTACAGATAAAGATTTATTAGAAGATATAAAAAACGCCTTTAAATCAAACCATAAAATATCAATAAGGGAAAGAAGTTTTCCGGAGAAAACGATTTATCGTTTACAAATTGGCAGTAAGGAAATATTTAATGATTTATTGAGATTGGGCTTAACGCCCAATAAAAGTAGAACCATAAAATTACCATTTGTTCCCCCTAAATATTTCTCAGATTTTGTCAGAGGATATTTTGACGGAGACGGATGTATTAGTTATGGGATTTATAATAGAAAAGATAGAAAGAGTAAAAACTGTTTATTTGAAAGCCGTTTTACATCTGGCAGTAAAGTATTCTTAGAAAGTTTGTTAAAAAGATTTCGGGATAACACAATTATAGAAGGAGGATTTATTTATGAGAAAAACAGAGGTTTTGATTTAGTGTTGAGTACGAACGATACTAAAAAGCTTTTTAAATTTATGTATAGCAATACAAAGAATAGTTTATTTTTAAATAGGAAATATGATAAATTTTGCAAAGGATTAAAATTATTAGAAAATCATATTTTATAAGTTTATAATGGGCCCTTGGACAAGCCCGGAGTTGTCGTCTCCCTGTCACGGAGAAGATCAGGGGTTCAAA
>Ga0210057_1004959_pt1 | contig 17329 bp, 15 predicted proteins | sample CryGeyCG2114_010_2_FD_183968 | JGI IMG/M metagenome (GOLD analysis project Ga0210057, IMG submission 183968) | Groundwater microbial communities from aquifer - Crystal Geyser CG10_big_fil_rev_8/21/14_0.10 (SPAdes) (version 2) | ecosystem: Environmental > Aquatic > Deep subsurface > Groundwater ...
TGGTCCAGAACGACGCCGACTACGATGGCTACCAGGACGGTAAGTACGCCCAGAGCAAGAAGTACCGGCCGCTGAAGCGCACCGAGAAAATGCTGGCCAAGCTGGCCCGCCACGCCGGCGCCAAGCTGTACTCTCAGATCCCTAATCCTTGCGGCGAGATCTCGCTCAACATGCTGGGCGGCTACTGCGTGATCGGTGACGTAGTGCCGTACTTTTGCCCCAGTATTGACGACGCCGAGGAAGCATTCCGGGCCATGACCAGGGCCCTGATCCGTGTCAACACCATGGACTGTCTCTACAACCGCGAGGTCCGGCGGACCAACCGGATTGGGGTGGGGATGACCGGCATCCACGAGTTTGGCTGGAACATGTTCGGTTACTCGTTCCACGACCTGATCGACGAAGACAAGTCCCGGGATTTCTGGATGACGCTGGCCCGGTTCAAGCGGGCGGTGGTGGACGAGTCACACCGCTACGCTCAGCGGCTCAAAGTCAACGTGCCGCACACCAACACCACTATTAAGCCCTCGGGCACTATTTCTAAGCTGTTTGCTTTGACCGAGGGGGCTCACCTGCCCAGCATGCGCGAGTACATCCGCTGGGTACAGTATCGCAGTGACGATCCGGCGGTTGAGCGCTACCAAAAGAAGGGTTATCCCATCAAGGAACTGAGGAGCTACAAAGGCTCGACAGCGGTGGGCTTTCCCACCCAGCCTTTGATCTGTCGGATCGGTATCGATGGTCAGCTGGTGACGGCCGCCGAGGCCACCCAGGAACAGCAGTACAAGTGGCTGATGTTGCTCGAGAAGTACTGGATCGTGGGCACCGATCAGGACGGTCAGCCGCTGGCAGACACCGGCAACCAAGTCTCGTACACGCTCAAGTACAGCCCGGATCGAGTGACGTTTAAAGAGTACCAGCAGATGGTCCGCCAGTACCAAAGCCAGATCAAGTGCTGTTCGGTCATGCCGCAGCAGGACACCACCGCTTACGAGTACCAGCCGGAACAGCCGGTGACGACTTCTGAGTTTATGAAAGTGATCAACGAGATCGAGGCGGACGAGAGCATTCTCGAGGACGTCGACATGGTCCACTTGGAGTGTGACAACGGCGCCTGCCCGATTTAAGTGGCGGCTGGCGATCCCGACTTTCGCCAATTAGTAACCACTTAATTTGCTGACTGTCCCCTAGGGAATAATTTCTTTTGGGGGTGTTTTTTTGGCGCACATTTTCAGTGTGTCATTAGTGGGCCATTAGTGTGCCGAAAGTGGGCCGTTTTGGCCCACGCGCTTTAAGTGAGTTTTTTTAGATATGCCAAGAAAATATTGCCAACTAGAAAGAAACGTAAAAAATCAAAAAGTGCGAAAGTCAGGTATTAGCCTAGCCGCCGGGGAGGTTGTCCAGCGGCCAGCGCGGCCGGCGATCAAGGTGAGTGCCGGCCGGCACGACCAGTTTTTCCTGACCAGCTGCTCTACTAGTTGGCTTACCAAGCTCTAGCTCCAGCTTCAGCCCACCGACCAGGCCGATCATGGCGGCGTTGTCCCCGCACAGCCGCTTGGTGTACGGGGTGGCCAACTTCAGGCCGTACGGCTTGATGGCGGCCCTGACCTGACGGCGCAGCTCGATGTTGGCGGCTACCCCGCCGCTCAGCCAGACTTCACCAAGTTGGGGATGATCGGCTAGCACTTTGTTCAGCTTGTAAGTTAAGTGGCGCAACACGCCGCGTTGGGTGACGGCCGCCAGCAGGGCAACAGTTTGCCGATCAAGCCGACCGGCTTGCTCCAGCCGGCCGATCAGGTTTTTAGCGAAGGTTTTCAGCCCTGAGAAACTGAAGTTGTAGTCACCGCTGGCCGTCATCGGCAGTGGGAAGCGCCACGGTGAGCCCGGCGCGTCGGCTGCCGCTAACGCCGCGGCCGGCACCCGTTTGGCCAGCTGCTCGATTACCGGGCCGGCCGGGTAGCCCAGCCCCAGCATTCGGCCGATCTTATCGAGAGCTTCACCGGCGGCGTCATCGACTGTCCAGCCCAGCCGGTGGTACCGGCCGAAGTCATTTACCAACACCAGCTCGGTGTGAGCGCCGGACACGATCAGCCCTAAGACTGGGAAGTTGGGGGTGGGGCCGGCAGGCTTGGAGACGCGGGCAGGATTGGCGGCGTTAATGGGGCGACCGCTTGACCGGCGGCCCGTCCGCCGCCGCGGCTGGGCCAGCACCGACAGCAAGTGGCCTTCCAAGTGATTGACCGGCACCAGTGGTAACTGGTGCCGGGACCCGAGACGGTCGGCAAACTTTAGCCCCACTTCCAGGGCTGGCGCCAGGCCGGGACCTTGGGTGACGGCGATGGCGGCCAGCTGGGACCAGTCGGCGCCCGCTCTCCGCCGGGCTGCGGTTATCACTGCCGGCAGCAGTTCCTGGTGGGCTTGCTTGGCTACGGTTGGAAAGACGCCGCCCCAGCGACGGTGAAGCTGGGACTGGGAGGCGATCACGTTAGACATGACTGTTCGGCCGCTGGTCACCGCGGCGGCTGTTTCGTCACAGGAAGTATCGATGGCCAGGACCAGCGGCGGTGTCATGGCTGGCGGGCGGTATCTGAGGTGTGGTTGACGGCCCGGTCAACGGCGCTGTTAGTAATGTTGAGGTGTCGCCGCTGGTCCTGGCCGGGCTCGATCCGGACTACCACCCGGGCCGCTTGGGAAGCCGGCCACCAAGCTTTCACTTGGTTCCACCACTCGACTGCCAGCACTCGGCCGGGGCCAGCCAGTCGCCCTACCTCCAGTCGGTCAAAGATCCGCCGAGTGTCTACTTTCCACATGTCCAGATGGTACAGCTGGCCAGACGCCTGGTGACGGCGGAAGGCATACTCTGCCGCGTAGATGAAAGTGGGAGAGCTGAGCTGCTCGTCGATGCCCAGGAACTCTGCCACTCCTTGGGCGAACACTGTCTTGCCGGCGCCCAGTTCTCCCTCGAGACCGATCACCAGCCCCGCTTGAACTACCCGGTCCCAGTGCCGCAGTACTACCCGGCCGGCTACTTGCCGAGTTTCGGCTGGTGAGAATGTTTCCAGCCGCCAGTCTGCCGCGTCCGAGACGGCCACTTTTCCGGCCCGCAGTGTCACCGGTGCTGATAGGGTGGTGTCGATCACCGTGGAAGGCGGATTGACCGGCAGTTGGCCAGCGTCGAGTACCAAGTCCAACAGCCGCTGCCGTGCCGGTGTCAGTCGGGCAAGTAGCTTAAGGATAGCGTACGGCCTGGCCTGGCCAGAAGCGTTGGCCGAAGTAGCGGTGATCGGCCGGCCTAATCGCCGGACGATTTCAAGTACCAGCGGATAATCGGGAATTCTCACCCCCAGCGTGCCAAACTCGGACTCCACCCCGGACGCCACCGCTCCGCGCCCTGGTGAGACTACCGTCACTGGGCCGGGCAGCCAGCGTTGGTAGATTTGGCGTGCCTGGTCGTTGAGCTCGACGTAACGCTCGGCCATAGCCTGGTCGCTGACCGCGATCGACAGCGGCTTTCCCTGGCGACGAGATTTATACTTGAGCAACTGGTTGACGGCTTGGGGATTGGTGGCGTCGGCCCCCAGGCCATAGCTGGTTTCGGTAGGGAAGACTACCAACTGGCCGTTATCAAGCGCCCTGACTGCCGACCTGACTGCCGCCGCCACTGCCCCTCCAATCTCTCCGGCTGTTTCTGAAGAATAGCTTGACAGATCAATGCTTCTCATCGCTGGTATTATAGACCCGAGTTGGCTGGTCTAACCTCTGCTATAATCATCTCTATTCATGCCTGGTCATCGTGCCAACTCCCCCGGATTCCAGCCGCCCGACACTCCCTCAGACGCTGTTAAGTTTGAGCTGTTCGTCAAGAAACGCCAAGTTGACCAAGTGGCTACCAGTCTAGAGCAGCTGATGCTGCTCTCGGAGAGTGAGCGCCTGCGCTGGTTTAGTGACTCGGCAGACCACGTCGCCGAGCTGCTTAACTCATTTGTCGATGACTCGATGTTAGCTCTAGACGGCGCCAACCTGGACCAGGAAGCGCTTGATCTGTCCTTGGACTTGCTAAATCGACTGCGTGAGGTAATGATGGCTATTAATCACATTCTGTACGACGACCATCAGCTGTCCAGCTAACTCGGCGGTTCACCAGGCCGACCGGGGAGGGGCCAACCTAGCTGACCAACCATGTTCCTGCTGACTGCCTTTGAAACGTTCGTTTACCAGCCTTTTTTCAACGTTTTGGTGTTTTTTTACTGGGGCTTGGACGTCATCACTGGCGGCAACCCTGACATGGGCATCGCCGTCATCTTGTTGACGGTGCTGATCAGGTTCCTGCTGCTACCGCTGTCACTGGCCGGGGACCGCAGCGAGAAAGACCGCCGAAAAATAGCTTCCCAAGTCAAGGAGCTGGAGGTCGAGCACCGCCACGATCCGGTCAAGTTCCGCAGCGCCAAGAAAATACTGTTCCGCAGAAGTCGAGCGGTGGTGGCCGGGGAAGTGATCGGCTTGAGTGTCCAGGTGACGATTGCCCTGATGCTGTGGCGAGTGTTTGGCAGCGGCCTCCAGGGCCAGGACCTTGACCTAATCTACCCGTTCATGCCGGCAGTGGACCTGCCGTTCAACTTGTTGTTTTTAGACAGGTTTGATCTGGGCCATACCAACCTGACGCTGAACTTGGTCCAGTCACTGTTGATCTTTGTGGCGGAGACGCTGTCGCTGTTAATCTCGCCTTACCCGGTCACCCGCGGCGAAGTCGTCCGTCTCCAACTGACACTGCCGGTGGTGTCTTTTCTGATCTTCATGGGACTGCCGGCCGGTAAAAAGTTGTTCATCATTACTACCCTGATTTTCTCGATTGTGTTGATGAGCATCAAGGCTGTCCGCCGCCACTACTTGCAGTACAAACAGCGCAAGTTGGCTGAACAAGCAGCGCTGAGTGACCCAGCGGCTGCTGAGCAAGTGGTGGTAGCTACCAAGTGACGGTGATTCTTGGGTGGGCTATAATAACTCCCATCCTATGGAGTTTGACCGGTTAGTTGTTTCCTTTTTAGTCGATGAAGTTGTCGGCGGGTTTTTTATCTCGGTGCCGCCCGGCCACGTGGCTTGTGTGTACGACCGCGGTCGAGGCGTGCTGGACCGTGTCTGGGGCCCGGGCCTACACCTCAAGATCCCGTTTTGGCAGATCGCCAAGCTGTTCAACGCTCAAGTTATCGAGTTTAGCATTAACGAGGGCTTTGACGTCACTGCCAACAAGGAAGCGTTGGGCGACAAGCCGGTCCCCGCTACCACTCAGGACGGTCAGGACATCATTATTGAAGGCTCAATCTTATTTCGGATTGACCGCGATAACGCGCCGGAGCTGTGGGAAAACATCGGCGAAAACGTAGTGTCAAAAGTTGTCAGGCCGTTCTCGCGGAGCCGGATCTCGGCTGTGTTTGCCGAGTTAACGCTCGACCAGATCAAACAGCACCGCAGCCAAGTGGAAGAGCTGGTTAAGCAGGACCTCAACCAGTACTTTCGTGACCGGGGACTGGACTGCGAAGGATTCCTGCTGGCCCAGGTCAAGCGGGAGACAGCGCCGGGCAAACACCAGCCGCTGCTCGATCCCCAGCCCAGCCAGCTCTCCGAAATCACTGAGGATCAGCAAAAGACCGGTCCATCAATCAATTCTCACGCTACTCAGGAAGAAATGACGGCAGCTACTCGTGCGTCCGTATAACTTCTAGTTGCCGTTGACAGATAATTAGCAGTCTATTACGATAACTGCTTACTGATGGACCGGCCCCTCGCTTTTCAGTGACGACGGTTCGGTGTCAGCATTCTGCCCAGTACTAGTTAGCGTTTAGGGACTTCAACCTATGTCAACCACAATTTCTCTATCAGCACTCAAACCGTTGCCGGGATATGTCTTAGTCGAGCCTGCTCCAGCAGAGACCAAGACCGCCTCCGGTATCTACTTGCCGGAGGGCGACGACAAACCTCAACACGGTAAAGTGTTGGCAGTGGGCGCCGCTACTTTCGTCGATGGCCAGAAGATCGAGCCGCCGGTCGAGAAGGGTGCTCGCGTCATTTACAAAAAATGGGGTGGCAACGACTTTAAGGTTGGCGACACCGAGTATCAATTTCTCAAGTTTGACGACTTGCTGGCAGTGATCGGCAAGTAACTCATAGCCCGTCATAAAAACTATTACTCTTAAGAAAGGTTTATCATGGCAGCCAAACAACTTGCTTTCAGTAACGAAGCCCGCCAGAAAATGCTCTCGGGCATTAACCAACTGGCCGCGGCAGTCACCACCACTTTGGGTCCGCGCGGCCGCAACGTGGCCATCGACAAATCGTGGGGTTCCCCCAGCGTCATTCACGATGGCGTCAGCGTGGCCAAAGAGATCACGCTCGAAGACAAGTTCGAGAACATGGGCGCCCAGTTGGTCAAAGAAGCCGCTTCCAAGACCAACGACGCCGCCGGTGACGGCACCACCACCGCTACTTTGCTGGCCCAGCAGATCAGCGCCAAGGGGATGAAGTACGTTACCGCCGGCACTAACCCGATGCTGATGAAGCGCGGCATCGACCGAGCTGTCGAGGCCGTCATCGCCGACATCCGCCGGCTGGCCAAGCCGATCGCCGAGAGTGACTGGCAGAAAGTGGCCGCTATCTCTGCCCAGGATGAAGTCATCGGCCAGAAAGTAGCTGAAGCGCTGCAACTGGTAGGCAAAGACGGGGTAGTGGAAGTTGAAGAAGGCAAGACGATGGACATCACCATCGAGCACAAAGACGGCATGAACTTTGACAAAGGCTATTCCTCGCCCTACTTCGTGACCAACTCCGACAAAATGGAGGCGGTAATGGACAGCCCTCACATCTTGGTTACCGACCAGAAAGTGTCGTCGATGCAGGACCTGCTACCGATGCTCGAACAGTTGATGAACGTCTCTAAGACGTTCGTGATCATTGCCGACGACGTGGAAGGCGAAGCCTTGACTGGCCTAGTGGTCAACCACTTGCGCGGCGCGTTCAAAGCGCTGGCGCTGAAAGCCCCTGGCTTTGGTGATCGTCGCAAGGCGATGCTCCAAGATATTGCCGTGCTGACCGGGGCTAACCTGATTTCCAGCGAGACTGGTCGTCAGCTCAAAGACGCTGGGGTGGAGGACTTGGGCCAGGCTGACAGCATCCGGGCCAGCAAGGACGAGACCACTATCGTGGGCGGCAGGGGCACCAAGGCCGATATCGATGCCCGGATTGCCCAGATCGACGCCCAGATCGAGAACGCCAGTTCCGACTTTGATCGCGAAAAGCTCCAGGAGCGCAAGGCCAAACTGGCCGGCGGGGTGGCTGTCATCCAGGTCGGCGCCTCGACGGAGGTGGAGATGAAGAATCTCCAGGAGCGCGTCAACGATGCCAAGGAGGCTACTCGGGCCGCGATCGAGGAAGGCATCATCCCCGGCGGTGGAGTGGCTTTTATCCAGGCGCGCAAATCGCTCAAAAAGATCAAAGGTGACAACACCGACGAACAAGTAGGCGTGGACCTGGTGGGCGAGGTCTTGAGCGAGCCGCTGAGGATGCTGGCTACCAACAGCGGCATCGATGCCGGCTGGGTGGTCAGGACGGTGGCCGAGAAAAATGACCCCAAGTACGGCTTTAACGCCCTGACCAACGAGTTTGGTGACATGGTGGCCGCAGGGGTGATCGAACCGGCCAAGGTGGCCATCGAGGCGCTCAAGAACGCGGCTTCGGTAGCGTCGATGATCTTGACGACTGAGTGCCTGATCACCGACCTGCCCGAGACCAAAGACGGTTTGTCGGGTGCGGCTGGGGCCGGTGGCGGCATGCCGGGCATGATGTAACCTTGGTTGACCGGTTACAGTTTCGGGCCCTGTCCCGCGCGCGGGAGCGGTAATTTAGAAAGGCGGTCGCTTGGCCGCCTTTTTTGGTACAGTTTAAACGCCCTTACATCGGCAGACAAGGAAAATAGAACCAATAGATGATAGCTTTATACTTTGGCCAAATGGTGGCCCGCTGGCGCCATCGCCGGCGCTGGTCGGTACTGGACCTGGCTCGGAGAGCGGGCTTGACGCGTGGTCAAGTCACCGCTATCGAGAGCGGTAGCTTGCCGCTGAGACTGCCGGAAGTCAATCAGGTGTCCACCGCACTCCAAGTGTCACCGTTACAACTGCTTTCGCCCGAACCCGACACCCCACCGGTACCGAGCTTGGTGACGGTGCTCAAACTGGGCGGAAGCTGGGACATGGTTTCCTCCGCTCAGGGTTTGTTAGGTCAAGGTCCGCTGGACGAGGCAGGGCTGTTGGCGTTGGAGCAGTCGGTGGGCAACGACGAAACGCAACTGGCATTGACCTTGGCGCGGAAGTTTGCCGAGACGGCCGCCCTGACTACTAACTTGAGTACTCATCTCAGCTGGGTGCCTGACCTAGCAGAACTGGCTAAGGGTATGTTTGTGCCGCTGTTTAGCGGCGACAGCTCTCACTTTCGGCCCTCGTTTTACGCCGCTATCCTTGAACACGTTTTCCGGCTGCTGCGAGACGACCCCAAGAGGCAGCTGGTCATCGGCACCGGCACCGACACCATCGACGCCCTGTTGAGCTTTCTAGACTGCTTCAGTTTTGACTTAAACGCGCAGCCAATCATCGTCACCGGCGCCAACTACAGTTTTCGCGAACCCCACTCCGACGCGCCCCAAAACTTCCGCGACGCAGTTTTGGCTACTCACTTGCCGTTGCCGCCGGGCGCTTTCTTCATTTTTGGCAGTACTATTTTTCGCGGCGGCGACGTCACTAAGCTCGATCCGCGCGAGCGGCCGCAAACAGTTGAGGGCATCGATACATTTTTCGCCCCGTTCCGCAGTCACCTGACGCTGGACGTGTTTGGCCAGTCCATCCCCAGACAGCAAGCCGGCCCAGAGGCCGCTACCCAGCCCACTCTTCAGTCGGACGCTCAAACCGCTGTTCGGGCGGCTGCCGTCCCGGTCTGGGGACGGCGCGGTCCGGACCTGTCGAAGCTTCACTCCCCCCCAGACTGGACGGCTGGCCAGTTGTTTGAAACCATGAAACAGATCGTCACCATTGACCTGATCAGCAACAACCCGCTTGAGGAAGAACTGAGGCGGCTGGGAGATTCCCGCTACCAGGCTATGATCATCAGATCCCACGCGCTGGGCAACGTTTCTAACCCCATCCGCCAAGCAGCGATGGAGGCGGCCAAGCAGGGCAAACTGGTGGTGGCCATCAGCCGCTGCCTGGTAGGTGAGGTCAGTGATCGCTACTACGTGTCGCTGGTCAATCTCAACCATCGCGAGCTGCGCTCCACTCAGTGGCGGATCTTAAACGGCGACAAGCTCAACTCGGCCAGCGCTAAAGCGTTGCTGACTAGGGCAGTGTTGGAAGGTCGCGACCAGCAGGAGACGCAGGCGCTGATAGATGCTTACGTCGAGCACTTGGAGATTGCGAATTAAGGCCGGGCTGAGCGGTCGAAGCAAGCAGAGCCAGCAGGGCCGGGTGGAGCCGGCGGTTTCGCTCCCAGTGGAGAGTAGCAGGGGTGGGACTTGAACCCACGGCCTTCGGTTTATGAATCCGATGCTCTAACCAGCTGAGCTACCCTGCCGACCGGCTCGCCAACTACCCTAGTTAGGGGAGCAGCAGAATTATATCAGCAGGGGGTGGATTCCATTTTGAACTGGGGCAGTATGGTGACAACCCATCCTTTTAACCTCAAACAGGTGAAGTAATCGAAACTCTGAACCTCACGGCTCGACCCTGACCGAGTTTTTTAAATTTCTTTAATTTGCTAAAAGTTAGTCAAGAGAAGGAGTTGTCATACTTGGTCTTTCTTATATTCTAGATACATAAGATTGTATAAGAAAAATTGGTTGAAGTGAAAATTGTCTCACCGGTCGGAGATTTTTTGACTCTCCCCGGCCTGGACAGTATAATAACCGTTCTCTGCAACGACGCGGGTTAGTGTACGGTGCACGTGAGGCTCATAATCTCACAGGCTGGGTTCGACTCCCAGACCCGCAACATTGAAAAAGGGCCATGAGCAAGTTCTTTTACCATCATTGCTCTTCTTTTGACTTTGCCCGTTAGACGTCGGGTTGTACAATCTCGTCATGTTTGAAACAAATCCGATATTTCCTGAGGGCGACCTAGATGCCGAGTTGACCAGCTACGGCCAAGAACTGCTGACCAAACACTACCTGACACAGCCAGACATAGTAAAATTAATGTCGGACGACATTGACCCCCTCTGGTCCCAAGCAAACCAAGCTTTCACCAACTACGTCAGGTTGAAGCTGAACCTCGGAGATCGCATTTTACCAGCCGTGATCGCGGATATGGTCGGTGGTAGGTTGCCTGACCCTGTTGACCAAGTGGAGTTCCCAGCAGTGGTTACTGACCGAGAGGTAGCCAAAGTACGACAGTTGCTATGGCGTAACCCTCAGCAGAGGTTTAACTCTCCTGAGATTATTAAACAACTTCCTCTGAACTATCGGCAGTTGACGGCAGAACTAGCTGAGTTCAACCGGCAGATATATGATAACGCCACCGGTCCTGGGCAAAAAAATGATTTCGAGCAGTACCGGCGGCTGGTTCCCGATGTTATTTCCTGGAGCGATCAGCGGTTTTTTGCTTTGCTTAGGCGAGGCGACGACAGCCCAGCCTATAGACGCTCGCTGGGCGGCATTGAGCCCAACTACTCTTACATCTTCAGCGATGACGCATTGTTTTCTGGTAAACTAACCGACCAGCTTTTTAGCAAATACCATCAGCTACTCAAATTGTTTGTTTTTGAGCAGGTAGCCAGCCAGCACCAGCAGGGGGTGGACAAACTGGAAAGAAAGGTAGAGACGTTAAGGATCACCAAAAAGATCAGGCTCTTAGCGGAGCTTCGACCGGCCAACACAGCACTTTTCGATAATTTTTTTGAGTACTTAACTGCTATGTTAAAGGACGGCCAATCTGAACAACTTCGGCTTTCATTTGGCTATCGTGACGCGCCAGATCAGCAAAAATATGAAGCTGGACTGACAAGCCGTCACGGCGATCAGCCGGCTCCTTTTGAGGTCGTTAATTATGAAGGCAGTCCTGACACGTTTTCAGAAAAGCTGCAGTTCTCACTCCAGGGCGGCTACATCAAAGTGGAGGGACTGGGGTTTATATCAGCCGCTGCCGGCCCTGTTAGTGTCAAGAGTCCCTCGTTTTTGCTCAACTACAACTCCAATGAACAGCGTTTATACTGGGGAAAAGTGACCGGCACAAGGATTGGCAGGCCGGTGTACCGTTGGTTTAAGCGGGCTAAAGCTGCTGGTGTTCCTCTGGACATTCGTCGTTTTTTTGAAACCATGACCCTGGTTGACCCTGACACCGAACCGTTCCAACGAATGAGTTTGGAGCAACAAATCGATTTAGTGAAGAAAACTAGAAGTGAGGCAGTTAGTCAGCCTGATTTATTTAGTCTGATCGAGTTTTTGAACAACAATCCTCATAAACCAAAGCAGATAGATTTGCGTGTAAACCAGGGCCGAGCCGAGCTAGAACCGGTTTTGGTACAGCATGGCGATGGCGCTGGCTAACTTCTTGCCCAGTGTTACTTTTTCAGACCCAGCCGGTAACTTTGGCGGACAGCTGACATTGGCGACGCCGTTTGAGCGGTAGGCTACGGCTGTGGTTCCAAACTTTCGGGTGCTGGCGATGTTGGCGGCGATAGTGGGGTGGCAGCGGGCAGTGTTGCCTGGTATCCAGACTAACCAGCAGTTGCCCGATTCCAGCCAGTTAGCTACGGCTCAATCTCAAACCACTCCCACCGGCTCCGCGGCAGAGCTAGGCGACTCAGACCAAGATAGCTCAGACCAAGATAGCTCAGACCAGCTGCCGCAGCTGCGCGTACCGGTGGTGGTCCACTTGGTCAAAGACAGCGGTCCGGTGTCATCACGCCGGACGCTGGAAGACGTGGAACGAGTGATAGCTGAGGCCCAGCGGATTTGGCGGCCGGCCAACGTCATTCTGGAGCCGACGTTTACTCGCTCCCAGTTATCGGCAGCCCAGATCGACAGTGTCCACCGAGGCGCCTTTCAGGTGCTGTACGGACATCCGGAGTGCTGTCGGCAGGGCGCTCACCTCTTTTTTGTGAACGTGATTGCCGGGCCGGACGGACGGCCTCGGGCTAACGGCCTGGCACTGCCACCCAGCCTGGCCGTGGTGGCCGACCACACCACCGTCAATGACTACCGGACTGCCGCCCACGAGTTGGGCCATTTGTTGGGGTTGGAGCACGACGTTGAGTCACCGCGACGGCTGATGTTCATGGGTGAGAACGGCGAGCAAATCACTGCCGAAGAGATGCTCAAAGTGCGCCAGCGCAAGTTCTACGCCACGCCGGAGAGCTAGCGGTGGCAGATTTGTACTGGTAGAGAACGCTGTTTTCCAACGGGTACCAGGCTTGACATCTGGAAACAGTTTTGTATAGTTGCTGACGATAGTAGTTATCGGCAGAACTAGATGGTTCAAATTAACTCCGAGCAGGACCCACGCGAAGCGGGCGGTCCGCAACCGCAGCCACCGGCCAAAGACTCGTTGCCAGTTAGCCCTGAGACCGAGTTTCAGCTAAGACTGGCAGAGATCCAGAATTTGATTGATACTTCTCAACACCAACAAGCGCTGGCCGAACTTGACCAAGCTTTGGAGGACTGGCCAGCACCGGAGCAACAAGTTGAGTTGTTACTGCAACGCGGATTGGCTCAGCGGATGATAGCGCCTGAGCGGAGGTACTCGGCAGCGGTAGCCAGTTTTATCACGGCCACCGAACAAGCTAAAAAACTTGCAAACTTTGACGCGCTTATCCAAGCATTAGTAGGTCGAGCCGACCTGCTTCGAACAAGTGGTCGTGACAAAATCTACTTTCAAAGTATCGGTGGTGATAAACGGAAAGCCCTGAAACGAGCTCAAGAATTTTTGAATAAAGCTGGGACATACTTGGAAAAGCTCGACGGCCCTACCATCGGACAGCACAAGTTACTCAATGAACTGGCCCTGCTCGAAAAAGAGTTTGTTTTACTTACTGCTGACGACGCAGAAAAGCTAAAGCGCCTGGAAACGGCGGAAGGGCACGAGCAAGTAGCTGTAAAACTAGCCGGTCAGGGGCTGGAGGAAAGTACCGACGATGGACAACAGAAAGCCTGGCGTGACCGCTTGGCCAGAAGCCTGACCACTTTGGGGGTTACTTTAAGCAGACTTGGCAAGCTTAGAGACGCCTACGATGCTCAAAAAGCTGCTTTTGATCTCTACGATCAAATTGGCGACAGACGCGGAGCAGGTAACGCCGCGGTTTCCCTGGCCCACTTGCTCAGCGGCGAACATGACTTTATCCGAGAGCCGGAGCCAGAGCAAAGATTATTACCGGACAGTGATCAGGCTAATGCCTGGTGGCAAACCGCTTTTGATGCCTCAACTAGAGTTGAAGGCACTCAAGTTGTTGTCACCGATCCGGACATCTACGACAGCATTAAGAAAGCATTGCTACCAGGTTTTCGAGATGATGCGTCAATCTGGTTAGACCCCGAGTAACACTCTCCACGCTTGCCAGGGCTCCGGCTCCGGTTCGGGCTCGGGCGGCGGAGGCTGGGGCGGTAGCGGCGGTAGTTTGACCACTTGCTCACCGGGTTTCTGGAGCAGCAGTTCATCCCGCAGTATTTTCTCCCGAGTAAAATCACTCTGAGCGGTCTCCAGCCGGCGCTCCAGCTCGGCCACTTCTTCCTCGAGCCGGCTAATTTCCTGGTTAAGCTCGGCTACGTACTCAGCGGAGTCGGTGGCCCGCTGGGCAGTTTTGCGCAGTGACACAAAAAAAATGGCGCTGATCACCAAAAAAAGCAGCACCATCAATGGATGTGACAACCAACGCAGCACAGCCCTACTATACCAAGCGCAAAACCAGACCGTTGCCTGAGAAGCTGAAGCAATTTTTTCAGGTCCTGGTAGGCCAGAGTACTTTTCTCCAAAACCGCGGTTGTTCAGTGTCCTTTATTATGGTATTATGAGTCCCTAAAAATGGTCCGCTGGCCTAATGGACTGGCCGCTAGACAGTAAGTGATATACTCAGCCTGCGCCTGCCCGCCCGACCATCCATAACAGACCTTATGCAGACGCTTCGAGACACGCACCAACAGTTTGAGCAGCACCTCAAAAGTAACGGTAAAGCCCACGCCACCGTCATCGCTTACAGCAAAGACATTGAGCAGCTGGTGGAGTACTTAAACCGGATGGGCAAGCTCAACACCGTTGAGGTCACCACCGACGACATCAACCAGTTCAAAGAACTGCTAAAAAAACAGCGCTACACCGGCAAATCTATCTCCCGCAAAATTAACTCCATCAAAGCCTACTTCCGTTTTTTGATCGGCGAGGGGACGCTGTCAGAAAATCCCGCCGAGACTATTGTTCATCCCAAGTACGACCAGCCGTCGCCTCGGGTCTTGGGCAAGGTAGAGTACCGAGCCCTGCGTGACGCCTGCCGCGGTGACGCCCGGATGTCGGGGATTGTCGAACTGCTGTTGCAGACGGGCATGCGGATCAGCGAACTGGCTACTTTGCAGTTACCAGACATTGATTTTGACCGCAACCTGATCTTTATCACTGCCCAAAACTCCCGGACCGCCCGCCGGGTACCGATGAACAAGGCTGCCAAGGCGGCGCTGATGCAGTACTTGCAGGTCAGGCCTCGCGCCAAGGAGCGAACGGTATTTTTGACTAAGACTTGCCGGCCGTTCCTGGTCCGCAACATCCGGACCGCTATCGACCGCTACTTCCGGTTGGCAGGCATTTCTGAGGCCAAGGTCAATGACTTGCGCCACACCTTTATTGTTGAACAGCTCAAGGCCGGCACACCGCTGGTGTACGTCAGCCAGCTGGTCGGCCACAAGCGCATCACTACCACCGAAAAGTACCTCAAACTGGTGGATGCCCCCGAGATGAACCCGAGCGTCCAGATTGAGGAGCTGTGACAGTAGCCGCGATCCCAGCCACAACCCCAGCCGCAGCTATCAGAGTTGCGCTTTTTCGATCAGCCGGGTACAATTCCCGAGCCATGTCCAACAGCGACACCACCGCCAATACATCTTGGTATCGCTCCTAAGTTGTTTTAGGGAGTGATGGTGGTGCCAGTGATGGCTGTAAAGCTCCCTCTCAGGGAGCTAGTTTTTTTCCAGCTCCCAAAAGTGGGAGTTTTTTGGTACTTAAGCTACAAAAAAACTAGAACAAAGAAACTAAATGATGAAACGAACCAAACCAACTATCGCCATTCTGGGTGGAATGGGACCGCAGGCCTCTGCAGAGGTGCTAGCCCGCGTTATGTGGGTGGCCCAGCAACGGTTTGGCGCTGAAACTGCCGACCAGTTCCCAGAGGTAATTCTAAGCTCGGTCCCCATTCCGGAGTTTTTCGAGTCGCGGTCAGACCGCCGGCAAGCGGAAGCGATGTTGGTGGACCGTGTCCGAGAGCTGTCCCGACTGCCGATCGACGGCTTGGCGCTGGCCTGCAACACCGCTCACCAGTTTTTACCGGCCTTGCAAGCCGTCACAGAAAAGCCGTTCATCAACCTCCCCGGGGAAGTAATTTTTCAGGCCCAGCAGAAAAACTGGCGGCGCGTTGGTCTGCTGGCATCGCCTGTCACCACTCAGTCCAGATTGTTTGAACGCTCGGCAGATCGGGCAGGTATTTCGCTGGTGACGCCTGGTTTAAAGGACCGGCGGCGGTTGGGCCAGGCTATCGGTTTGGTGATTGCGGGTGATCGGGCCTCGGCTCGCCGGCAAGTACTGGCAGTAGCCGCCCAGCTGGAGCTCCGGGATGTGGAGGCCATCATCTTGGGCTGTACCGAGCTGTCTTTGATTTTTAGCTCTAACGACACCTCGCTACCTCTCCTCGACTCCGTCCAGATCCTAGCTGAGAAAATTGCCGAGATCTACTACAATCAGACAGAGTAGGTTTACCGTATGAACACATCGTCCGCGCTCTCTGCCGCCCCGTCCTCTGCCGTCCCGCACCGCGTTCTCTCTGGCATTCGGGCCACCGGCCGGCTTCACCTGGGCAACTACTTGGGCGCTCTCAAAGGCATGATCGAGCTGGAGCGCCGTCCTGAGTACCAAACTTTTTACATGGTGGCCGACGTCCACACCGTCACCACCCCGTACGACGTCGAGGAACTGCGCCACAATCGTCGGGAAATTATCATCGACTACCTGGCGGCAGGGCTGGACCCGGAGCAGAGCACGCTGTTTATCCAGTCGATGGTGCCCGAGCACCTGGAGCTGGCGTTTTACCTGGCGTCGGTTAGCAGTGTGGCCCGAATGCAGCACTTGCCCACTTTCAAAGACAAAGTTAAACAGCACCCCCAGCACGTGACGCTGGCCTTGCTAAACTATCCGGTCTTGATGGCGGCCGACATCCTGATATACAAGGCCACCCAAGTGCCGGTGGGCATTGACCAGCAGCCGCACTTGGAAGTGGCGCGGGAGATCGCCCGCAAGATGAACCAGCAGTACGGGACCGATTTTCCCGAGCCCCAGCGGTTTGTGACGCCGGGGGAGTACGTGCCCTCGCTCAAGGGAGAGGGAAAAATGAGTAAGTCGGTCGAAGGTAGTTACATTAATTTGACTGATACACTGGCGGAAATTGAAGAAAAGCTCAAAAGAGTGCCCAGTGACAGCGGCCGAGGTGAACGCCCGCCTGAGACGGGCGGGGCAGCCACCTTGCTCAAGCTGGTAGAGTTGTTCCAAGGCCAGGAAGCGCGCCAAGCCTACGAAGCCGCTTACACCGGTGAGGGCATTCGCTACGCCCAGCTTAAATCAGACCTGGCCGAGGCCGTCTACCAGCAAGTCCGGCCCATTCAGCAACGGCGCGCCCAGCTGGAGGCAGCGCCGGCGAGCGTCGACCAAGTGATCGAGGCTGGCGCGGCCAAAGCCCGCCAAGTAGCCAGCCAAACACTCGAAGAAGTCAAGTACAAGCTGGGCCTGGGGTAATTGCCCTGGGGCCAGGAAACGACCAGAGTACCTAATGACAGACGTCAAACCCACCATCGAGTACGATGACTTTGCCAAGCTTGATATCAGGATCGGCAGAGTAGTGGCGGCCAGTCTGCCTGACTGGAGCCGCAAACTTATTGAGTTGAGCGTCGAGTTCGACTCTGATACCCGCAGTATTCTGGCCGGGATCAGCCAATGGTATGGCCCCGATGATTTGATCGGCAACTACTACCTGTTTGTGGTCAACTTGGCGGAGAAAAAGATGGGCCCCGCCGTCAGTCAGGGGATGATGCTGATGGCCGACGCGGCCGAGC
>Ga0210057_1004960_pt1 | contig 17328 bp, 11 predicted proteins | sample CryGeyCG2114_010_2_FD_183968 | JGI IMG/M metagenome (GOLD analysis project Ga0210057, IMG submission 183968) | Groundwater microbial communities from aquifer - Crystal Geyser CG10_big_fil_rev_8/21/14_0.10 (SPAdes) (version 2) | ecosystem: Environmental > Aquatic > Deep subsurface > Groundwater ...
GCATTTCAAAGCCCAATAATTCAATTTTAACCTCTTTTTTCATATTAGCTACAAAGTAGCTAAAGAAGTAAATAAACTTTTCTATACTCGAGAATAGTTGTGGAACTTCAGAAAGCTAAATAGTTACGGTTATTATACTCTTCTTGGTGACGCACCTACTACTCTTAGAAATGGTTCATCTCTTGCAGGTTCTTGTCCCGTTACTTTCTCTTTACTAAATTGGAATGTTTTCTGTGCCTGTTCATTATGGTCAGAAACTAATTCTTCTATCGTTATTAGAATTTCCTGTGGCATTCTGGGAGAGAGAGGGATTCCTGGACTTTCATAATCAGCTAGGCGTATCGCTTCTCTTTCGTACCCTTCAAGAAAACGACAAACTCGAGCAAAATAATCTCCTCTGTCTTTTGTTTTTATTGTACTATCACCAATTTGCGCATAAAATTTTCCGTCATAATCACGGTAAATAAGGAGTTCTATCATCTTTTGAACTCAGAATGAATTTGGCAATGTATATAATACTTTTCAACTATTTCTTGTGGTTATGAGTAGGTTTTATAAAAGAAATAAATATAGTCTGACAGTATGGCAATAGATTTTATAATAGCGAAGTGTAAAACAAAAGCAGCTTTTTCCGCGAAACTAAAATCTTCTCAGAAATTGAATTTAGAAAACGTCAAAAAGAAATTTACGGTTATTCTTGAAACACCTATCCTTCTTGTAATACAAGAAAAGGGTATAGAAATTATTGTTCACGGTCATGGAGAACTATTGTTCAAAAAATGTACTGATACTAATCTCATGAAACGTATCGCGGCAAAAGTGTATGCTTTAGGATTGAAAAATAAAAAGTTAATCTTGTAATGGAGTTATTCGTGGATCACTAAGTACTTGCCTAATATACGCTGCATCTCTTGGGTTATATTCTGATTCTACCATTGCAAGATATGTTTTCCCATTTCTCAAATCGTCCTGCATGATTTGTAAAATACTTTGATTACATGGATTTAATATACCTTTTTCATGTATTGGTAAATGCTGATCTCCACTATGTGTCTCAGTTAAATGGAGCTGAGGAATAATTTCTCTATAATCTCGAAAGAAGTCAACAACATCCCTTCTTTTCTTTTGATAAAATTTTCCTGGGTGGGCAGTGTCTAAATCAAGAAAAAAATGGGCAACATCTAAATTAATATACGTTCCATGGTCAGCATTAAGGCGTAGCAATTGGTTCGGGGTAATTCCGCCAGTCTCTACAGCAATCGCAACATCTAATCCCTGTCTTTGTATGTATGTAACAAGTTCTCCAATTTTTGCACTATAATCCTTAAAATCCTCCTCTGCCAAAACCGTCCCGGGCTTTGTTACATGAATTGTAACGTTTCTAACACCCAAAAAATCACAATACTCTAAGAATCGTTTACTGAGGTCTAAACGAACTTCCTCCGCATAAATTAGCTTGTCCATAATGTGTGTTACAGGTACCCCTTCTTGTCCATCGTCTGACCTATATTGTGCAGGAACAGTATGCCACACGAAGTCCATGTTAAATGGCCCTTCACCTTTCTGACGCAAAAAAGGGTGATGTATCATAAATTGGTACCCTCTTCTCTTAAGACGGTTTACAATACTTCGTACATCAATTTTATCCTTTCGGTCTAATCCTACAAAACCTTCAATTGTTTGATAATGTAGTTCTAAAGTACTTCCTCTTAATATTGAATCTCTCGATCTATCTCTGAGAATCTGTTCAAGAACTCTATTGTTCGCAACAAGAAAATTACTTGGAAACAACGTATTTTGTATATGTGGTTGAACCGGAAATCCTAACCTAAGCATTGGTTCGTTATCATCTCTTTCTTGATTTTCATCAAAACTTTCTATAGATGTTGCAACCATTGTAAAAACACCTCCATTTAAGTAATACCATATAAACCTTCTGGAACAATACGATTTCCATACATATATACTGGGGGTTCACACTATATCTATATTTTGTGAACTTGTACGAGAAACATTTATAATGTTTAAATAATTAATAGATATTCTATGCGTTATTTTTATAGTAAAAATATTGACAAACGGGTAGATCTTGTTGTCTCGTTCTTGGACACTTACTGGAAAGAATTTGTAAGTCTGAATAAAGATTCTGAAAGAATCATATTTCCTACAAGAAATCATATTATGAAAGCAAGTCCTTTCAGTCGGCGAAACGCGTATAAACACATCCATAAGTTATTGTTTTATCACATCTTTACAGAGGAAAGAAATACATTAATTCCAACATCATTTACCTTTAAAATTAATGGTACTACATTCAATACTTCTTCTTACGTGTTTGAAGAAATACTTCCATTAAATCTCAAGAAAGAACAATTATATCTTATAACCCCAAAAATCAAGACAACAATACTTATTGCCCTCTTGGAAAGAGTCATGGTTGATGGATGTTCTTTGCGGGAATATTGTAATATCTCAATTGGTGCTCCCGAGAATTATTCTTATACACAAAAGTATCATTATAGTGAGCTTCCAAGAACATCACGAATGATTGAGGTGTGGAATCAAACAGACAAGGCGATAGCAAAGCAGGAACAAAAACTTTTAGAAGTTATGTCTCCCATTAAGGATCCATTATCACATAATACTGCGTTGTTTCTTATTCCTAATAGTTCTTCACCGTTTATTCAGATTGATAAGATTAATAGAGAATATGTTCTTGCAGCATGGTGTTCTCATATTATAGGTGATGAACTTAAAGGTGGTCCTGACGATGAAACAAAAACGAACTCGTATATCGAATTCTATGACGAAAACAAAAACACAATAAATTCTGCTAATTTTGTATTCGGGAACCAAGGACTTAACCTTATGACAGACCTTCTTGTGGTGAGTAGTCGTATTGAACCTTCTGGGGAACTTCTTGGATGGTATGACTTTAAGAACAACATTCCTGCAGGAAAACGTGTACATAACCACATACTAATTAGTTTTATTCGACTAATGATGCCAGAGAACACAACATATTTTAAGATTTTTACACACGATAAAAGTTATTTCGCATTTATCTCTTTATTTCCCTATTCAAAATTTCCTAAAGCGTTTATTGAACTACGGCGGCGTCAGCCGTCACGGTTTGTTCAACACACAACGCCAATTTTTTATTATGAGAAATGTCCTGAAATACGTACTCCAAAAGAGTACATTGAAATGAACAAAAAGTTATTAGAAGCAAGTTTTGTTGTTGGATCTGAGAAAAACGAACTGCTAAAAAGTGCAATCTTACACTTAAATGCCTTTTTTGTGTCTCTACGTGAAGATATAAAAAGAGCAATGAAATCTGTCAATTTTTCAGTAGAATTTCTTCATATTGTTAATTCTTCTCTTGACGCAAAACTATTACTTTCTTTAGCGATACGTAACAAAAGCACAACGTTAAAATCGTCAATTACAAAAGAAATAATTAAAGATTATCATCTTACACAAGAGCTAATTAGTTTCTTACGAGAACACACCATTTTTGTAGACCATATTCTTTTCTTTCTCATAACCAACTTTCGACAATATCGTGACGTAAAGTTTTATCTAAAACGAGATTTAGAACTTGCAAATCTTCGAAAGATTGTTCAAGAAAACAAGGAGATTGTTAATAAAAGTAATAATAGTGATTTAAAAATCGAAGTGTATAAGTGGTTACTTACGTTTGAAAGAACCTTAATTGAAAACAAGTTAATGCAAGGTGAAAAGATACACCTTTGTGAAATTCAGGAAACATTTCAAAATCTTGCAACTACATATAAACTGCTTGCGGACCATGTTAAACAGTTTTCATGGTTACCATCAAAAGAAAATATCTTTAGAAATAAATACTGGTTGTACAAAAGTTTGTCATTATTCTATACTTTCTCTGAGATATCGTTTAAAGCAAAGGTTTTTACAAGAATAACGTCAGATCCATGTATTAACGAATTATCTGTTTCTTTACAAGAGTTCGAAAAGAAGTTGTTTTGAATAAAAAGAAAAATGAGCGCCCCAGGCAGGAATTGAACCTGCGACCCTGCGGTTAACAGCTTCATGGAAATAATTCTCGCATGCTCTAACCGCTAAGCCACTGGGGCATTTATCTTGTGACACTACGCCCGTTAGGGCATAAGGGTGTCCTTGCGCCAAATGATTTATAAATATTTCTGCTCAGAAAAAGTCTATGGAAATATTACCTGATATTATTATTGTGGACACTGCGCTCTATATAAAACCGGAAAAAGTTCTTATCATAAGTGACCTTCATATTGGGTATGAGGAAGCGTTACATCATAAAGGTGTCCTTCTTCCCAAAACACAGCTTAAAACAATACTATTACAGTTAAAACATATCTTTATAAAAGTAAAACCAAAAATTATTGTTATTAATGGCGATCTTAAACATGAATTTGGAAAAATTCTTAGAGATGAATGGTCAGATGCGTTAAAAGTTATTGATTTCTTGTTAAAACATTGTCAAAAAGTTATTGTCATCCAGGGAAATCACGATCCTCTTGTTACTCCCATTACACAAAAAAGGAACATAACAGTGGTACAAGAATACAGAGTGAGAAATATATGTATAACGCACGGCGATGCTCTTGTTGAAACGAATGCAAAGATACTTATCATCGGTCACGAACATCCCGCAATTACATTGCGTGAAAAGAGTAAATATGAAACATACAAGTGTTTCCTTCAGGGAACATGGAAACGTAAAAAGTGTATTGTTATGCCCAGTTTCAATCCATTACTAGAAGGAACAAATGTTCTTAAAGAGAGGTTGTTAAGTCCATTCTTGAATGATATCAAACACTTTACGGTATTTATTGTAAGTAATAACAAAATATTTAATTTTGGCAAAATAAAGAATTTATAGTGTATTATACTTTTTTCCTTGCTTTTATGTTATATCCTTTTTGTTTTTTCTGGTGATACGAACAAAATACTTTTCCTGAAACAACATTTCTTGAACACCTGACACAAATTCTTTCATTTTTTTTCTTTGTGTATAATGAACGACGTTCTTTATTTAACCGTTTCTTATTACGATAATAAAATGCAAGAAATCTATTAGGATATGTTCTTTCTACTTTCTTCTTTTGTAACTTGTGTAACACGCGCCGTAACATTTCTTGTACGTGTCATGTCCCACAAGATATATAAAGTTTTAGTATATTATTAAGTCATGTCCGAAAAACTTAAGTGGATGGAAGATGGCGATCGCGTACTGTACTCTTTTCGAAAAACACGAAAGGCGTTCATTGTTGAGTATGCGTGTGGTAGTCTTCTTCTTATTTTTGGTATCCTTTCATATAACTTAAAATTTACTTTTCCCAATAGTATACGATATGTTGTTTTAGGATTAAGCATTTTTGTATTGGGGTATGCAGAAATCTCACGATACATGTGTAGATACAAAATAACAAACGAGAAGATAATCATCTCTCATGGACTTATCAAACATCATCGGAAAAATGTTTACTTTCATCCTCTTGGTTTTGTTCCTGATATAAACGTGAAACAGAGCCAGCTTCAGCGATTATTGGGATATGGAACTATTGACGTAGAAGCAGGAGCGGGAAAAACATTTGAGATTAAAGACATTGAAGATCCTCATGGAGTTATGAAAATGATTGAGGAACATATCCAAAAGCATAAAAAGGTATAAAATCTTTCATGAAGTTATCATCGTCACCAACACCACATGCTGTTTCATTACTTTTGCTCTTCTTTATGGCTACTTAATTCGGAAGTTTTTTTTGTATTGGGTCTTGTTTTAGGAAGTGATACTTGGATCAGCAGTCCAAACCAACGCTTCATTTCCAATATAACTATGGCTACCTAATGGCACATAATAAATAAAATTATTATTATCATTATCTTCAAAAGTGATTTTACTTTTTCCATCAAGTTCTTTATTTAAAGTTTCTTTGAAGAACTTAATCGCAGCTTCTGTGGGTCGTTGGTCAGAAGAACTAGACGAAGGCGGTTGCACAAGTATTGAGTATTGTATCTGTGAAGTCTGTTTAACATAATTGTTATAAATGCTTTCTGTAACTTGCCAATCATAATCAGCATCCGCCAAAGTAATCTTAGAAGGTAACAAAACATTAAAGTAACCTTTTTCTGAAGCTAATTTAAAAACAACTCCGCCCGCACTATGAGATGTCAATGAAACTCGGTCAATCTCAGAAGATCCGCCTTCTACAAGAGCGTCAATAATTTTATAAACGGAGTTATGTAGTTTAGGCAAATCAAGTTCGCCGCTTTTACTGATTGTACTCCACTGTCTAGATTTGGCATCATACCTCTCCACATTACCCGTGCCAAGTGACCAAGGCATTTCAGGATAGACTAAAATAAAATTTGTACCCTTACGTACAAGCTGACTAACTTGCTCGGCAATTCGTGAATTCATGGTACTTCTACTAAAACCACCTTTACCATGAAAGAAATACATCAGTTCAACAGGTTGATTAAAATTAGTTGTTTCAGGAACAAAAAGAATTGTATCTCTACCAATACCTTCTCTATACAAACCATCCTCGGGACCATTAGACGTGATTTTCCCTACCCAAGTCGATCCTTTCAGATTCTTCTGAGACATAGCATTTTTCCAACTACTAATGGTTGAAGACGAAGCGGGGGCATAACCAAAACCGCCATTTAATAAAGTGCCAAAATTCCCATTCTCACTTACTGGGCTTTCAATTGGTTCGGAAGGAATAGTACTACCACAACCAATAGGGTTTGTGAACCAATCAGGGGCAGTAGCAACGTTTAAAGAACTTGTACATGTGTCATCAGAACATCCTATTTGTATGTGATAATGATTAGCGTGACCGTCAAGATGTCGTAGAACATTGCCACTATTCGGATAACTACCTTCAGTTACCTGTGCAATGTTACAGTTATTGAAGAAATATTTAACATTATTACTCTCACCCTCTTCATTACAGACATATTTGTGCAATTCATAAATCAAATACTTGTCAAAAGCAACATCAGTTATTTTTGTTCCTGACTTTTCTGCAGCTTCTTTGAGAGAAACTAACAAAACCCAGTTTGCTTGTAAAGACTCTTCGTTCGCAAATTTGTCATTCGCTGTTCCAGTACATGTTCCACCGGAATTAGGACACCCTTTGATACTTCCTCTTACTTGTTTTAATCCATTATCATAATAGAAATAACCCAAATCAGCATTACGACCATTCTGATGACTAATATGTCCCGAATAAGTATATCTCTTTCCTCTATACAAATCGCTATTTTCGTCTTGAGAATTAAATTTAAGTAATTCTTTAGGTGGCATTTCACACACTTTTTTTGTGCTTTTATACGCAAAGCTTCCATCTTTTACGCTCCTATCACCAACATTCAGTTTTTGACCAACATTTTTACTCAATGAACAGGAAGCTCTTTCTAAAATATTAATCAATTCTAATGTACCATACTCTACCGGTTCAAGCTTTCCTGTTGCAGCAGACACTTTTTGATGCGGGTTATTAGTGAATGAATTAGTTATTGTCTTAACACCATTGATTAAATATCCTCTATCAGTACTTCCAACAGACTTAGAATCCTGTGGTGCTGTGGTGATTGCACAGTCTCCATCAAGAGTAGCTGAAAAAACAGAACCCGCTGTTGGAGAAATTTCTGTTTGCTGTTGAACCTGTGGTGGTGAATAGACTTCTGTATAATCTTTCCATTTGCTTCCAGTAGTATCCCACACTTTACCTGCTTCAGCACCCACAAGGGGAGCAATTTCCTGCCAAACGTCATCCATTTCTTTACAAGCAGGTGAGGAACAAACAGTTCCTGGTACAACACCATCACTTGTTGCAGCACCAACATTAACAATAGAAAATGCAAGAATAAAACTGGGAATGAGGAAAAGTAAAAGTACAATTGCGATAGGTAATAGTTTATATCTCATTCTATAATATAATCAATACCTCCATAGTATGTTTCGATAACAAATTTCTTTGTTGTAATGATTTTCTTATTAAGCAAAGGATTCTCAATAGTTATGTCTAAAGTATATTCGCCATCATCAAAATCTGGCAAAGTCGCTACATAATCAGCGAATGTAATTGTTTCTTTTTCTTTGCTCGCGAGTTCAAAATAATAATTGTCTTTAGCGTCAAATTCCATTAACGAAAACCCTTCTGGTCCAACGAGGCGATAATTACGAACTAACATAATTTGTCCATTTTGCGGAGAACTCTGCACAGTTGTATGGATATAAAAATGATCTCCTTGGCCAAAATCGTCCAAAGGATTAATGCAAGACAACATTTCGTCAACTAAACTACAAAAAACAATTTCATTTATTACTAATTCACCACTCCTCTCAATTGGTATAAATTCTGTATTTAATATGGGAACATCGTCCATATCAGCTTTAACAGAAACAATGCCTGTCTGTACCAATAACAAGACAACTGCGCTTGTTAACACTACCAAAATCATAAGCGCAAGTATTTGCATGGGTATTGTTCCCTGTTTAATTAACATTGTATATTTTGACATTCAGGATATTGAGTGTGGACTGCGAGATCCTTTGCTATACAGCAAAAATATTTTTCTGCTTTCTGATATTCGCCAGCATTCTTTACATCGCTTGGATATGGTGTAAGTGTTTGACCAACATAATTTCTTGTAAAGAAAAGGTTTAACAAACTTCGTATCTCGCTTCCATAATCTACTTTCCACCGTGAACTTCCTAATTTAACATAACTTGCAATCCAGTAATAAATTGCTTTCACATCTGATAATGAACTGTCTCCACGTTTCATGTTCTGTTGTACAAGATCTTTTGCTTTTTCTATCACAAGACGATAATTACCTACTTTGAAATCCGCATACATATCACTTGCAATGGACTCTTCAACTCTCTCAGATTGGACTCGTATAACTTGCGAATGGGTTGATTTACCTTGTCCACTACGCTGTACTGGTGTTACTGCAGTGAAACAGCTTCCGCCAGAACCCGGCTGTAATAGTTGTGCAGTTATTTGCAGTGAACTCATTGTTCCTACTGATTGTGTTACTGTCGTGTCTGATGGTAATGTTTGGAACGTACACTGTGCTTGTGAAGATACTGGTGTTGTCGTGTCAAATATTTGACTGAACGTGAATCCATCAACAGTAAATTGTGCATTCGCTATTTCGCTACGAGTAAGTTCATTTCGTGTTGTCGTTCCTGTAACAACAACGACAGTATTTCCTGATTTACCATACGTAACACCGTTTGATTGTGCAACAACCTGAACATTTGGATCCACATCAAGCTGATACGTACCACTTGATTTTGGCGTAAGTGTTACCGTAAATTTTCGAGGACTGCTATGTATGTTTGGTCTTGCATTTGTATACACATCTCCACCATTGCCACCACATCCATTTACGCTTTCAGCACTAACTTTGATAATCGTTCCCATACTTCCGCCACTAAGCATATCTTCTGAAACAGTTGCAAGTTGTATTCGTGGAGCGTACGGTCCGGCAATACCTTCCGGAAGGTCAATAATTCGTTCAATTTTTCCTTTCGTATCAGTAATTTTCAAACATGCTTTTTCTTTTCCTAAATACATATACGGTTTAATGATAATTGGATCGTTTTTAATAAACAAGTTTGGACTTTGACAATCGGTAAACTCTTCACTATTTTTATCATAACATTCCATGTATGGATGTTCAAAGAACGTTTGTCCTCCTGTAAAGAACTCGCTAATCTCAGGACATATGTATCGTCCCGAACTTAAATCAGCATAACATTCTGCTTGTAACGTAGGACTTATATCGGTAATGGGGAAATAGAATATTCCCCCGGTAGATGTCCTGTACCCTTCATCGAAACATGCTTCTGGACTTTCTCCCGAGTCAAGGAAAAGTTCAAGAACAACATGATCGTACCTGTACTGGCTACTGATGGGTTGTGGTGATTCAATGGGAAGATCAAACACTTGCCTTTTTGTCACGCCGCCAAATCCTGTACCTCCCTCAATAAGGTGCGTTCGTTGTCCTGCGTACGGTGACTGTAAATTTGCTGCCTGTAAACAATCACCACCCATTTGAACGTTCGGATTATTAATGTCTTCTATACCAACACATTTCAATGACGTTCTATATCCTCGGATACTACACCCGGGAATGAACGTTCCCGCAATATGATAATTATGGATAGCTGTTCCATCAGTTGGGTTAAACGTTGTCAGTTCCCTTTCTGCGACTGGCATGAACACCATTGTTTTTGACGGGACTGCATATGCAGTGTCCATAATAAAGTCCATGCCCATAGGGAAATCATATCCAAACGCCGCAAGGCATAACGATTCTGAGAATCCTTGCGACCCAGCAGCAAAGAATTGTTCCATATTAGAATTTGCATAATCTTCTCGTACTTCTTGTATCGATGTGTCCATCGCAGCGGGGATCGCTTTAAATCCAGAATCAAAAAATGCAACTGCGTCTTTAGTAATACCTTCTTCATCCGTTTCACCTTTGCCAACATCTTTCATTGATAATGGTGAACAGTCACTTGCAAGGTATGCAATACTTTTATAGATAAGACCACATACTTGTTGTGTGAATAATGTTTTACACATGCCTGCATCATGGAATCCCGTATACTTTGCTTGTACAATACATTGTTGTAAACCAATAAGAATACTTTGAAGTGCTTCCAAATGTGCATTTATTTCTGTTAAACACATTGATTGGAATGCGCCTAACATTTGCGTTCTAGGATTAACTTGTGTTGTTGAATATTCATTTGTGGAACCGCTCAGTGTTAATGCATCAAGTGCATAATTCTGGCCGAATGCGCCGGACAAGTCCCTTCCACTATAATATCGCCATTCTGGATAATACGTTCCGATAGTTTTCCCAGATTCTGCAAAGACACGTGCCTGCCTATATTGCCACTCTTCTGCTTTCCCATTTTCTTCTTTCACTGCTGTCCGTAAGTTATCTCCCTTATAATCGCCTTTTGTTGTACTTTTATCTTCTTCACACACACACTGATACTTATCTCCTGTGTTCTCATCAACAAAACAATCGTTGGTGTACCCCGTTGCAAATTTTGTCCCATCAACACGTGCACTTCCTGCACCTTTTAAATTCCCCTCAGAATTTTCAAAGTAACATGCTCCATTAGATGTAGTTTTCATTGCTCCGGATGTAGAATCTTTTACATATGCTTCTAGTATCGTCATCGTTTTTGTATTTGAATTGTATTCACCAACATAATATTCACCACTAAGACAGTCGGTACTATCACAAGAAACATATTGTTTTTCAGTACTTAACTTACGCCACGTCCGGCCACCAGCTTCTAGTGACGTAGCTGGATCCTGATCAACACTTGAAGTTGGTATTTCCGGAACAGAAAGTATTGTTCCTCTTGCCAATGTTGTAGTTATACTTCCAGAACTTACTGTCGTTCCAACGACGAACCCATCACTCACAGCAACATATCCCGTTTTCTTTTTACACTGACTTGCACATGACTTGTCGACAGCAGCACATACTTGATCAGAATTTTCTGGGTTGATAACAAGTTTCATTGGTTTACTTACGCCTAATTGAAGTACGGGATTAAGGCGCCATATTCCTTTCTCCTCCAATTTTTCAATGTCTTTAGAACATGAAGGATTAGGATCACTTTCTGTACAGCGATAATAATATGTTCCTTCTGCATCACGCCAACAGGAAAAAGATCCTTCGTTCGCTTTACTTTGGATAACCTCACCATACTGTGGATTCTTTTTAATTTCTTCTTGACAATTTTCAATCTTGTACATTAATGCACAATTGCCAGTCACACTGCACATCTTTTGTTTCAAAACAACTTCTTCAACTTCTTGCTCATCTTTTGTTGATGTCCATGCTGCAGGTACAGCTCTACATAAGAACCTGTCACATGTCAACCTGTACAATTGGTCAACATAACTTTCAAACTTCCATGCACTTGCAGTTCCAGGACATTTTTTGTCTAACGAACTTGCTTCAAGAGTTTCGATTGATGGAACTAGTGCATCGGTCCGTGTACTTCCTAATTCTTTCCAATGTTCGATTGTACTGTCAAGATACAGTTTCTGCTGTACACTACCAGAAGGACATCTGTCCTCTTCTTTTGGTTGTAATCGTCGTGTCCATGGTTCAAAGTTTGACATAAAGATTCTATAAAATCGTACAACCATTTTTGTTAAAAAGGAACCAATACAACTTACACCGGTTATCATCATTGCTGTTCGTAAGTATGGTTTGACTGTTTCAATTTGGTTAATTGTCCAGTTGAGTGCAGCGACACCTTCATCCGCCAAGAAGTCCGGTACAAGTTCAGAACTGTCAATCGGAATATCAACAAAGTATCCTAAGTCGTGACACATAACTTGTGTCTTTGTTTCGCTCCATTGGCCGTTTGCTTCTTTTTCCTGATAATTAACAAGTATCTTTATCGGCATTTTTAATTGCCGTTTACTTGTAAAATCGTCCCAGATATTATCTTCCCTTTCACTAAATTCATCTGCTCTGTTTAATGTTGCTGTAACATAATATGCTGTATTATCACCGTTAGGGTGGTTTGTAAGTGTGTTCGGTAACAATTTACAGCCCATCGCGTAATCATCTTCTTCACTGATTTGTTGCGTGCACGCTTTCCTAAACGTCGCACCAAGAATTTTGTATCCCTCTTCAACTTCTAATGTTGCGGGGTTAGTTTCACCGAGAGCAGTACCGCGGTACGATACATTAAACACTGCCTGTACAGTCTCTCTCCCTTCTTCCATTAATGTCGGATCAAGACGGAACGGTGCCTGAAATTTGGTAATTGGTTGAATGTCAAGTGCAAAATTTCCTGAGTAACATGAATTAACATGAGCATTCTTTTGCGCATAGCCAGTCTTTCCCGTTTGATCTTCTGCAATAATGTATATGTGGAATGTTTTTTGCTGCTCTTCACCGATTGATGGTAAGTTAGGTATTAAAATTTCTTGTAACCCTGACGGAACTTCTCTCGGTGCAAGGTCTTCAATACTTGTGAATTGTGGTGGTGGAAATGATATCCTTTTAAATGAAAAGTTACCATCTTCACCAGCAGTCGTTGTTGCAATTGCGCGTTTGAAATCTGCCCTATATTCATCTCCACGTTCTCTATAAATGAACAAGTATACTTTTGCACCAGATTCAGTTTCTCCCGTAATATCTGTCTGTGCACGTTGTTGTATACCCTCAAGGGTAACGGAAACACCTTCATAATATTCTGTTCCTCCCGTAAGGTCAAACTGTACGGTTGGCGCTCGTGTATCAGCAATAATAGTTTTTTCAAGAACTGTTGTCCATCCTGCCATGTCTGTTGCCGAAATTTGGAGTATGTTTACTCCTTCGTCAATAGAAACTTCTTCTTCGAAATGAAGACCTTCAGCATTTCCCACGGAACGATTATTGACCGTAAACTCAATGGTACTATTCTCAGAAACATTTCCAATAATTTTAAGTGTACTTTCTTCAACCAATTCAGCAATTTCTTCAATGTCAATAACTGGCTTTTTTGTATCTGCAAAAATAGTTTGGGTAAACGTTCCGGTATTACCCGCAACATCTACTGCATCCATTCGAAGTATATTTTGTTGATTATGAAGTAATGTAACGCCTACAAACACGAATACACCATTAAGTGCTACTGTTTCTCCTGCAATGTTATCATTCACGTACAACTTTACCGTTGCACCAATCTCTACTGAGCCGTTAACGTCTATCGTATCACCGGCAACAAATTCTGGCAAGGCAGTTTCAATCACTGGTGCATCAGTATCAAGTGCTAATGTTGTAAATGTATACATCTCTCCTTCATTCGTATCAACGACTCCCGCACTTTCAACACTAAACACATATCCCGTTTCACTTTGCAAGTTGTTAAGCAGGATGGAATGTTGTGTAACATCGGCAACATCACCACTCGTTCGCAAATTATTTTCATCTTGGCCATACTGCACAAAACTATCTGCACTTTCATCAGTTTCCCATATTATCTGTGCTGTAGTATCAGTAACATCTTCTGCGCGGACGTTTGACAGTTCCATTGCACTTACAAATGGAAGGTTCATAAAGAGAAGTAAAACTACAATGACCATACTTTTGTGCCAATGTAGTTTTTTCATTTTATCGTATATCTGGTTGTGGAACTCGCGCGCTATACTCTGACAATCCTGCCATGAATGTAAATATTCCTTCGTTGCTTGTATCATCACTTGTAACTGCGTGGAACGTCATTTCTTGCATGTCACTCAATGCAGTCCATGGTGCAGTCCAATTTTGAGTATATCCCCCAACAAGTTTTTCATCATTGAAAATACTAATTTGAAGATTGTACGTAAAATCTGCTCCTGCAAGGAACTCAAGATATTGTTGGTTTATTATTTCCTGATCAATCTGTGAAGAGAGGACAATACTGCTACTGTGGTAAGGCTCATTTGCAAGAAGTTTCTCATCTTTTTTACTGTATTTGATTTGGATAGAAACTGTTTCATCATTATCAATCTCCTCGCCAGGGGAGTTTTCCATGGTATTTGATATTCTATGTTTTAAAACGGTAATTTCTGATGCAGGAATTTTTATGATTGGAACTAAGTTTAATTCAACATTTTCTCCAGGTTTTGTTACAACACGTTTCCAGTCTTCTTTATATCCTTCCATTTCTCCTCGTACGATGCCACCAACACAGTATGGGAAATTCCATGTGTTTGATGCTTGATATCCACGTTGTGCAAAATCAAAGATGGTTTTTCCAAGGTCGCACGTATATTTTATACATGAGAAACTAACATCGGTATTATCTAACGGTTGTTGGTCATACACAATACCATTATCAACAAGGCTCCATGTCGTTACGGTCATAGGAATTCGTCGTTGCGAACAATACTTGTCATCATCAACAAATGTTGTCGTTGCAGATTCTCGTGCAACAATTTCAACGGACCTGTCCGGCATGTTTCGCACAAGATGGACAGTAAACGCCATATTGAAAACATACCCCGTTGTTTCGTCATGGACTTGTACCAAAACGGGGTATGATATATCGTACGTGAACTTCCAGTTTTGTAAACAAAGATAGGAAATGATACTTGTTCCGCCAAGTGAACCTGACTTCATTTTGTTTCCTTCTGTTGGTGTTACTTGAAACGTAAAAGGGTATGTATCTTCATATTTAAACACAACACCTACGTCAGGATTAACAAACTCTTCATCCAACTCCCACACGTAATGGTTTTGATAATAAGGAAATTCGTCAGGATATTCAACATATTCCGTTCCTTTAACACGTAATTTATTTACATTAACACGAAGAAGTTGTTGTAACGATTTTTTTACATCTGGGACGTTCCACACTTTTTGTGTACAACTAATGTCTGTTCCTGCAACTGGAACGCCAGGACTTTCTAACGAGATAAGGTCTTGTGTGATATCTTCTAACTTTAAATCTGTCATCTCACGTTCAATAATTTTTGACGCCATGGTATGAAGCCGTTTAAGTTTAATTGGAGATTCTGTAACATGTCTAAGAACTTCAACAACTGTTTCGCCTTGTTTATTTCGTATGTCAAGGTTCCATTCAACATTAAATATTACTTGATTTTCAACTATTTCTGTATTTGCAATGATATCACTTTGTTCAACAATATCGTACGTGTCCTGGAACGGTTTTTCGGCTAGAACGCATGTTCTAAGATTACTTTCAATATATGTGTCAACTCTTTCTTTAATTTGTTGTAATGAAGGAACGTTTGTACTTTCGCCATATGCCCAGTACGGTACGACGTGCATGGGAGAAATACGAAGATGAAGTGATGCATCTCCCGCAATATTTCCTGGAACGTCAATGTATCCTCCCTGTGTTCCGATACGATCAAGTGCATCTTCACCAATAGTTTGTATGCATGTTGTGATAAGATTTTCAACTTTGGTCTTTTCCGTTACGATTAACTCTTCAGGTTTAAACACTAAAATCTCTGTTTTAAGCGAAACAACAAGCACAAGTGCAAGTATAAGTAAGATACCAACAATGATAAAAAGAGTAATTTGGCCCTTCTTCTGCCTCCACGGACTGGAAATAGCACTACTTTTATCTATCAATAACCTCTTTTTGTACATCACTTGGAGGATAATATATTTATTTATAAAGGTTGTGTTTAGCTTATAGACGGTAAAATGTTAAGAAAACCTATCCAATATAACTCACTTCTTTCTTTTTCGGTTGAGCGCCGGCAGATATCATACTTTTTGGTTCAGATATCCACTCTTTTGTTTTCTCCATAAGTTCTTTCTCTAATTCAACAATTTCCTTGCTCATTTTGTCTATGTTTATACCAAACGCAAACTTTTTTTCTAAAACTCGAAGGATTTCCTTTGCACCTTTTATGCCAACGTACATTGGGTGGGCAAACGTTTCTGCAAGTAATGAAACGCCTTTAACATTTCGTCTTTTACCGAGCGCCAACAATATTCCAGAAACGCCGATGATTGGTCCGACAACACCAAATATGTTCTCTTTAATTCCCATTTTTTTCATATACTCTTTGATAAGGGTTGTATCGTTGCCAGTACAGTACACCTTCGTTTTTTCCGGCATTGTTTGTAATCCAATTCCTCCGGTAGTAATGAGTTCTGTACTTCCGTACTGTTTCATGATTGTCAGAATCTCTTCACAGAATGTGTAACAACTTTCTTCATCTATCGGTTGAATATCTCCCGTAAGTAAAAGTAAATCACGTTTTGTTTTCTTTCCACTAAACTTTTTATAATACAATTCAATCTTTGGCATTTCTATAAGATTTTCTTCATTAACAAACACAGAATGTGGAAATTTGTACGAAAAGAACGAACATACTTTTTTTGCATTAAATTCTTCAATAAGGAAATCAACAGCAATCTTTCCCACATTGCCAATTCCGGGAAGACCTTCTATGAACAGTGGATTGTGTAATTTTGGCACTTTTGTACTTTCTTTTGTGATTTCCCAGTGTGAATCCATACAGAAACTAAAATAATTGCGGTTTATATATGTTTGGATTGAATAAAAAGTATTACTCATAAACCCTTTTTTATTAGTCTCCGACAAAAGTAAATTATAAGTACTAGGACATCTTTCTATTTGGAATGATATCTAAAAAAGAAAGGGAATTAATTGTTAAGCTACACCAAAAAGGCAAAAAACAACAAGAAATCGCTGATTTGATTGGTTGTAGTCAACCAACAGTCCACAAATGGATTACGCGTTCTAAAATGGGTAAAACATTGGAAACT
>Ga0210057_1004963_pt1 | contig 17321 bp, 23 predicted proteins | sample CryGeyCG2114_010_2_FD_183968 | JGI IMG/M metagenome (GOLD analysis project Ga0210057, IMG submission 183968) | Groundwater microbial communities from aquifer - Crystal Geyser CG10_big_fil_rev_8/21/14_0.10 (SPAdes) (version 2) | ecosystem: Environmental > Aquatic > Deep subsurface > Groundwater ...
AATCGAAAGAAAGATAAAGTTCTCCTTCTTTTATGTATTTATTATTAATGTTCTTCCAATCTGCCATCGTATCACCAATACTATGGCAGGAAGAACATCTTTATCTAATTATTCATGCAACAAAGGATCAAACACCCTAAGATTTATAAATAAAGATGCTTATCTCAGGTGGAATAAAAACAACCCATGGTCAGCTTTGATTTTAATCAAGAAGGGGATGATGATCCTCCTCCGGACGATCTATCTTTAGACGACTTAACCCGTCAAGAAGAAGAGAATTCGATTATGTTTAATTCTGGACAGGAAAACAAGCAAAAGTCCTACATCATAACAGAAGAGGAAGACAGTTTTGAACTTTCTATTTATGAAAATGTTCAGGAAAAAACAACAGAGGACAAAGAAGCAGAACCATCCGAAGGGAAATTTAAAGATTATAATCCCGATGCTGATTTGTTATCATCTTTCTTGGATTATGTCTTTGAAGCAGATGATCCTGAAATAGACCCATTCATTATTGAAGGAGATGATGATACAATAAAAATATGGAGCTTGTTCTCCCGCAGTCTTGAAGAAAAGAGAATCATCTCAGAAACAAAAACATACCTTAAGTTTTGCCATTATGCATCTTAAACATAAATTATTTTTTAGTATGTATTAAGTTCAGAAAACTGAGACTATTGCATTTTTAGTATGTGCATAGCTCGTTCGGGGCGCTCGTCTCTATGTTTACGGAGTCTCTACGAGCGCACACACTTTGACTACCGAGGATACAAAGCCCTCACTGGTGATATTCACGCTATGCACATACATTTTTAGAAACCTTTATAAACAAACCTAAATCTTAACCTAAAACTGAGTCCGAGTTCACGCGCATAGGACTGTAATGATGCGTTATTTCTCGGATGAAAGCAATAAAATGGCTAAAGAAGAAAAACAAGCTGAAAATTACAGACACATAGTACGTGTTGCCAACGTAGACGTACCTGGGAACAAGCAGACGAAAGTAGCTTTAACAAAGATCAAAGGTATAGGAATCAATTTTGCGGAGATAATTTGCAGGATCGCTGGAGTTGACAGCCAAAAAAAGGCCGGAAATCTTGAAGATGAAGAAATCAAGAAACTTAACGAAGTGACCAATAACCCAGGCCAGCACAGTATCCCTTCCTGGCTGTTCAACAGGAGGAAAGACTACGAATCAGGGGAAGATAACCATATTCTGACAGGAGCGCTTAATTTTGTCAAAGATAACGATCTTAAAAGACTGAAAAAGATAAAGACCTTACGTGGATTAAGACATCAGAAAAATCTGCCGGTAAGAGGACAAAGAACAAGATCTAATTTCAGAAGAAGTAAAGGTAAAGTGGTAGGTGTTAAGAAGAAAGCGCCTGTTAAGAAGGCAGGCAAGTAGAAAAGGTGAATTAAAATAGGAGATCCAAAAAAACTAAAGAAGAAGTACTCGACACCTATGCATCCTTGGAATAAAGCCAATATTGATGCTGAAAGAGAGATAAGCAGAGATTACAGTCTTAAAAATAAGAAAGAAATTTTTATCGCAAATTCTCTATTAAAGAAATATAAAAATATTGCAAAGAAACTTATCGCAACAAAAACTGCCCAGGGAGAAAAAGAAAAAGAGCAGGTTCTTAAAAAATTACAGAATCTAGGTCTGCTTTCCACAGGCTCAGGATTAGACAACATTCTTGGTCTAGAACTGAAAGACATACTTGAAAGACGTCTGCAAAGCATCGTTTTCAGAAAAGGTCTGGCAAGAACGATGAAACAGGCAAGACAGTTCATAGTACACAGGCATGTTGTACTTGGCGAAAAAGAGATTTCCATGCCTTCCTATCTTGTTTCACTACAGGAAGAAAGCCAGCTTAAGTTTAGAGATAGGTCAGCTTTGTCAGATCAGGAACATCCTGAAAGGATAAATGAGAAAGTAGTAGAAGAGGTAAAAGAAGTAAAAGATAGTAATAAAAAAGATGAAAAAGTCAAAAAATCTATCGCAGAAGTGAACGTAGACCCTGAAGAAGATGTTACCAGTGAAATGGAGAAAGAGTTGTCTGCAGAGGAAGATGCAGGAGAAATTCAAGCTGAAGTAAATCAAAGTGATGAACCCAAGGAAGAAAAAGAAGTCACTGAGGAAAATAAATGATGAAAAAAGAAACAGTAAGAACAGAAAATAGGCCAGTAAGAAGACAGGATTATAGGATCAGATGGGGAATTGCGCATATTTATTCGTCCTATAATAATACTATCATTACAGTTACAGACATAACAGGAACAGAAACATTGGCAAGATCAAGCGGCGGTCAGATTGTAAAAACAGACCGGCTGGAGAGTTCGCCTACTGCTGCAATGGGAGCAGCAAAAAAGATCTCAGAAATATGTCAAGAAAAGGGTGTAAATGGACTTTATATCAGGGTAAGAGCTAAAGGCGGACACAATGGTCCAAAAAATCCAGGTCCAGGAGCTCAAGCTGCTATAAGAGCATTATCAAGGACGGGATTAAGGATTGGCAAGATTGAAGAAGTAACCCCTGAACCTCATAATGGATGCAGGATGAAAGGCGGAAGGAGAGGAAGAAGAGTCTAGAATAATATTTACTGGTGCAAACAAATGAAATGTGAAAAGATAAAAGAAGAGAAGAAGAAAGGAAAATTGACATTTCTTCTTAAAGGAAGTGATGAGGTCTTTGCCAATACGATTAGAAGGCTGGTAATCGAAGAAGTTCCAACTCTTGCCGTAGAAGAAGTTGAGGTCAAGGATAACAGTTCTTCTTTATATGATGAGATGTTAGCGCTGCGTCTGGGTCTTTCACCAATAAAAACTGACCTTAAAAGCTACAGGCTGCCTAAAAATGAGGATGAAATTAACGAAAAGAGCGCAAGCTGCACATTACAATTAAAATTGAAATCAAGCAAGAAGGGATATGTTTATACAGGTGAAGCTGAAAGCGCAGATCCAAAATGCACTTTCGTACAGGAAAATATGCCTGTGGTAAAATTATTGTCAAAACAAAAATTAGATTTGGTTATGACTGCTGTCATGGGACAAGGTAAAGTTCATACCAAATGGACACCAGGATTGGTAATCTATAAGAAAGAACCAGTGGTGAAAGTTGGCAAGGTTAAAGATTCTGAAAAACTTGCCAAGTTATGCACAGATGGTGTCTTTAAGATTAAAGATAACAAAGTAGAACTGGTACAGGATAAAGTTTACGATTCAGGATTATTGGAAGTTTACGCTGAAGCTGACGAAGGGATAACTGTTGAATATACTGACAGTTTTATTTTTAACGTAGAGTCCTGGGGGCAGCTAAGCTGCAAGGAAATGCTTAAGCACAGCGCAGAGATACTTACGCAGAAAGCTGAGGAATTGGAGAAACAGATTTAAGTTTAAAAGAAAAATGGCTAAAAGAACAGGTCCAGAAAACTATCAACTGCAAAAACTTATGAGTTTAGTAGAAGAAAAAGCAAAAGATAGTAAGTTCTGGAGAAGGGTGCTTAACGACCTGAAAAAACCAAGCCGGCAGAGAAGAGCTGTAAATGTATATAAGATCGACAGGTTTGCTCGTGATGGTGAAACAGTGGTTGTTCCTGGTAAAGTATTAAGTGTAGGCGACATTAGCAAGAAAGTTGACGTTGCGGCATTCAATTTTTCAATGGAAGCAAGAAAGAAAATTGAAGATGCTAAAGGAAAAACATTATCAATCGAAGAGTTATTTCAACAAAATCCAGACGGCAGGAAAGTGAGGATCCTAGGATGATAAAAATGGAAACTATCATTTTTAGCATGCCAAAAACTGGAGGTTTTTCAGCATGAAGATTTATGATGGAGAAGGAATGGTACTTGGGAGACTGGCAGCAAGAGCAGCCAAGGATGCTTTGCTTGGTGAAGAAGTAAAAGTTGTAAATTGTGAAAAAGTTATCATCAGCGGTAAAAAGACTGTAACATTTGAGAATGAGAAACAAAGAAGAAGAAGGAAAGGATACCCCCTAAAAAGCGCAAAGCTGCCAAGATTGGCTGACAAATTTGTAAGAAGGTCTATCAGAGGAATGCTGCCATGGAAATTGACAAGAGGCAGAGAAGCTTTCAGGAGAATAAACTGCCATGTCGGAGTTCCAGCTGATTTGAGCGGTAAAGCTATAAGACTTCAAGATTCATCTTTAGAAAAATTACCTAACCTAAAATACGTTACTGTCGGTGAGATATGTAAACACCTAGGCGGCAAAGAATAAAAATGACAACTAAGAAAAAAGTGATCCAGACACAGGGAAAAAGAAAACGAGCTATAGCCAGAGCTTCACTTAGTGAAGGCAAAGGCAAGATCAAGGTTAATGGACAGTTTCTAAATGGTTATGGAAATGAGATTTTAAGATTAAGAATAAATGAACCATTAACATTAGCAGGAGCACTTGCAAATAAAGTAGATGTAAGTGTCAGAGTTGCAGGTGGCGGCGCTAACGGCCAGGCAGATGCAATAAGACTTGCGATTGCCAGAGCTTTAGTAGAGCATGAACCAAAACTTAAGAAAGATTTTGAAGAATATGACAGGCTGCTTCTGGTAGCAGATGTAAGAAGGAAGGAAACTTGTAAGCCAAACGACTCTAAGGCTAGAGCAAAAAGACAGAAGTCCTACAGATGAGGTTACAATAAAAAATGATCCCAATAAAAATCAGGAGATACAAAAAAGAGAAGCTACTCTTTTTGTACACCAGAAAAGCTTTGCTTTTCTCAGTGTTTTTAAGCAGTCCTAGTTTCACGGAGGTTCAACTATGATTATACCTATAAGATGCTTTTCATGCGGAAAACCGGTTGGACATTTATGGGAAGAATACCAGCAGCTTCTTGAAAAAGGAGAAACTCCAAAGAAAGCCATGGATTCATTAGACCTGGTGAGATATTGCTGCAGAGGATTGTTCCTTGGACACGTAGACTTGATTGATATTGCTGCAGAGTTTAAGAGATCTTAAAATGGATGACGAGCATCATTCTTCTCAGGTTAGATACGATGAGGCTGTAAATCTTCTCGACAAGCTTCTTGAGGACTTCAGAACGGATGAATTCTCATTAGATGATGTAGCTGACAGTTATAATGCGCATACAGATTTCGCTTCTGGTAGTAGAAATTGGCATTTAAGCGGCGATGGCGCTATATTTGAAACAGAATCGGTAAATTATGGTGTTAAGCATCTTAATGATCTTGTAAAAAGAGGATGGCTGGTTTATGATTCTGACGAAAGGACTTACAGTATAAACCTTGAATCTGATATGGTTCAAAGAAAGTTATAGGCCATGCGCAAAAACTCCGCAAAAACACAATTCTTAAAAATCCCTGACATCTCAATTCTTACGTGGAAACAGCAAGCATCTTAGACATTCCAGCTGATAAATTGACACCAGGAATGAGGCAGTACCAAAATTCTAAGAAGGATAACCCTGACTGCCTCATAATGCTGAGGATGGGTGATTTCTATGAAATGTTTTATGAGGATGCAGTAACTGCTTCCAGAGAACTAGAGATAACCCTTACAACCAGAGGTAAAGGAGAAAAGAAAGCTCCTTTAGCAGGAGTTCCATACCACTCGTTGGAAAATTATCTGGGAAAGTTAGTGAAAAAAGGCTACAAGGTTGCAATAATTGAACAGCTGGAAGATCCCAAGCAGGCTAAAGGACTGGTCAAGAGAGGACTGGTAAGAATTGTCACGCCGGGCACGGTGATAGATTCCTCCATGCTGAACGAGAAAGAGAACAATTATATCCTGGCCATAACATCTTCAGGCGAGAATTTTGCCTTAGCATTCTGCGATCTTTCCACCGGCGAATTTTTAACCACAAGCGTTAATTCAATAAATAATCTCATGAGTGAACTTATCAGATTAAATCCTTCCGAATGCCTCATCCCAGAGAGTTTAAGAGTCAATGCTGAACTTGTTTCCAGAATCAAGAACAGCGGATGTTTCATCAATACCATGGAAGATTATTTTTTTAAAAGTGAGAAGGCTAAAGAGATACTGATGCAGCATTTCAATTTATCTTCATTGGATTCTATAGGGCTGGAAGAAAAAAAAGAAAACATCTCTGTTTCAGGAGCATTGTTGAAATACTTGCTGGATACACAAAAAAATTCTCTAACTCACCTTAAAAAAATAAGCCTGAAAAGCAGCAGTAACAAGATGATTCTTGATTCAAGCACCTTAAGGAATCTTGAACTAACTGCAAATATAAAAGACGGGTCCAACAGAGGATCTTTGATTTCAGTATTGGATAAGACCGTTACAGCCATGGGAGCAAGATTACTAAAAAGATGGCTTAAGGAACCATTGCTAAAGAAAGAGATTATTAACAAAAGATTAAATGCTCTTGAAGTTCTAAACAGTAATGTCATCGCTAGAGAAGAAATAATTTCCCTGCTTGATGGTGTATATGACCTAGAAAGATTAGTGGCAAGAATCAATTATGGTAATGCAAATCCCAGAGATCTGCTGGCTTTGCAGAAATCATTGCAAAAAATTCCCCTAATTAAAGAAAAATTAAGTATCATGCAGGATGCGTTATTGCTAGATTTGGCAGAGATGGATGAATCAAAGGATATTTTCACACTGATCAGGAAAGCTGTCAAAGAAGATGCGCCTATAACCATCAGGGAAGGAAATATCATAAAAACAGGATACCATGAAGAGCTGGATCAATTAAGGAATATCAAATTAAATGGAAAGAGATATCTGCAGGATCTGGAAGAAAGGGAGAAAGCGAAAACCGGTATAAATAATCTTAAAATAAGTTACAACAGGGTTTTTGGTTATTTTATCGAAGTTAGCAGAAGGAACATCCATCTAGTTCCAGAAAATTATATCAGGAAACAAACTACATCCAATTCTGAGAGGTATATCACTGAAGAACTGAAAAGTGAAGAAGAAAAGATTCTTGGCGCGGAAGAAAAAATTAACGAGCTGGAATACAATCTATTTCAGGAATTGATAAAGAAAGCTGCTGAAAATACCATAGAGATGCAGGAAACTGCGGTTAAACTCTCAGTTCTGGATGTATTAGCATCTTTAAGCAAAGCTGCCATGGAAAATAATTATGTTAAACCAAGGTTGGTCGATGAAAAAACTTTACAGATAATAAATGGCCGGCATCCTGTTGTAGAGAAGATTGAAGACAGGTTTATCGGCAACGATATCATCCTTAATGAAAACGAGATGATGATCATAACAGGACCAAACATGGCCGGAAAGAGCACAGTTATGAGGCAGACGGCTCTAATCGTCTTGATGGCGCAGATAGGTTCTTTTGTTCCAGCGGATGAAGTTGTCCTTGGCGTAGTCGACAGGATCTTTACCAGAGTAGGAGCTTATGATGATCTAAGCTCAGGGCAAAGTACCTTCATGGTAGAGATGAATGAAACTGCTTCAATACTTCACAATGCAACTGAAAATAGCCTGATCATATTAGATGAAATCGGGAGAGGGACAAGCACATTTGACGGAGTTTCTATCGCCTGGAGCGTGGCTGAGCATATCAACAGTTCTATCAAGGCAAAAACATTGTTTGCCACGCATTACCATGTCATGAATAAGCTTGCAGAGAAATTTGAAAAAATCAGGAATTATAATATCGCTGCCAAGAAAGTTGATGGTGAATTGATTTTCCTGCATAAGCTGGTGGAAGGAGGAACTGACCAAAGTTACGGAGTACACGTTGCTAAATTAGCCGGCTTACCACATGAAGTCATTGAAAGAGCTAAAGAGATTCAAGAAGTATTGGAAAGAGATGATGAGATGGTCAGAAAAATTAAAGTCAAAAAGCTGCAGGAACAGAAAAGTCTGGATAATTATTAATTCTCTTCATTTGGTCTTGGTTGTTTGAAAAAATCAAGCATCTGGTTTGTATTTAAGATAGATGAGATGACGCTTGATTCTACCTCTTTAGGATCTATTATACTAAAATATTTGTCAAATTTTTCAAGAACGTTCTGATAAGGTATAGAAACCACCGGCGATTTTGGAAGATATAACCCCTGCGGGGAGGTTGCTATAAGTCCATTAGGACGGAAAAATAATCTGGTGAAAAGGTACGTGCATAGACCGCTAATCATAAGTCTTCCCCTTCCCCTCATATCCTTATGAGCATCTACACCTGGCAGAGTTAACGCTGGACCTATGTAATTCACAGAAGAGCAGGCTTCTCTGATAGTTTGTCCTTGTTCAGGTTGTTTTACTAATATATACTTATTTTGATCATAACGCCCGTAATCATATTTATCTCGATCAGACTTTCCATTCTCGTTGAAATGAAATTTTCTATCAACATAAAATTTCTGGACAGGTTCGGCATTCTCCATTTCATCCCAAAGTGAATCAGGATCGCTGCTTTTGAAAGAATTGATATGGTAAGCAGTCCAGCCATGTTTCTCTATGATTCTTTTCAAATCTTCACTATCTGCAAAGAAACCGGACATATGCTAAATATATCGGGCAATTATATAAATTTATGTTCATGTTTCTTAACATCTATATACATAACCTTTTTAACTATACTATTTATTTTTACTTAAATGAGAAAGGAAATCAGGCATATAGGTATTATTCTTGACGGCAACAGAAGATATGCAAAGTCAAGAGGATTACCACTATGGGAAGGGCATAGGCTGGGCAGAGAGAAAGGTAAAGAGCTGATATCCAAATGGATGGTAGAGTTAGGGATAAAAGAATTGACATTGTACACCTTCTCTATGCAAAACTTTAACAGAGATCCTAAGGAAGTAAAATTTCTGATGAAATTGTTCAAAGATTGGTTGAAATCAGTAGATCTTGAAGAATGTGAAAAGAACGGAGTTAAGGTTAATTTCATCGGCAGGATTAGGTTATTTTCAGAAGATATACAAAAGCTGATGAAAAAGATGATGGAGAAAACTAAAGATAACAATAAGCATACTGTTAATTTAGCTATGGGTTACGGCGGCAGAGAAGAAGTTGTTGATGCTGTTAACAAAATACTAAGGGAAGGGAAGTTAAAGAAAGTTGATGAAAAAACTTTTTCTAGATATCTATATCTGCAAAGTGAACCTGATTTGATTATAAGGACTGGAGGAGCAAGAAGAACATCTAATTTCTTGATATGGCAGTCATGGTATAGTGAATGGTTCTTCGTAGAGAAATTCTGGCCTGAGTTTGAGAAGGAAGATCTAGTTGAGATTATTGAAGAATATAAAAAAAGAGAAAGAAGGTTTGGGAAGTAACTTCTTAACTTCTTGGAAATAATCTTTGGAAGTACATTTTAGGGGATAGTCTCGGTAAATAACTTATTTACTTCTTGCAATTAATTCTTTTTCTGTCAATTTCATCTTCAACCATCTAACCTTAATGCCTGCACTCCATATTGCGTAAATTCTGCTTCAACTTTTGCTGCGATGTCCGCTTTTACTGAAGGATCAGCGTTCCATCTTTGGTAAGCTAATGGCAGCAAATCAACAGCATTACTTAATGATCTATATGGCACTCCCATCTCTAGTAAAGCTTCTTCAACGCTGCTGCCATCGTCACGTCTTTGCATCCTGTTTGTCAACCCTACAGCGCCAACAATATCAACACCAAATTCCCTTAAATTCTGAACTGTTTCAATTAGAGATCCGCCTGTAGTGGTGACATCTTCCAGAACTAAAGTTCTTCCTCTGGGTTTTCCCGCAAAATATCTGTCTTCCGGTTTACCATGTTCTTTAGGTTTGCCCCTTCCCATCGGCAAGGAATGGCTTCCTGGAGCGTAATAAGCGCTTCTTTTAGATAATTCAGCTTGTGTAAAGAGAGCTATCTTGGTTGCACCTTCAGGAACTCCATAAACTGAATCAGGCGCCATGCCGGAATCTGAAACAAAATCAACAACATAGTCTTTCAACCAATTAAGATTGAATGCGTCATTAGCTACTTTCCGCCAATTTACATACCAATTAGACTGCCTTCCACTTTTCAAAGTGATAGAATCCTCAAAGAAACCTACAACACCATGCTTTACAACAAACTCATTAAATCCTTCCTGACTGAATCGTTCCATTTTTCAAAACCCCCTTGTTGAAATTGTTAAATAACCAGTGCTTATAGCAAGTGTTTAATAAATGTTTTGAATTACTGTATGTGCATAGCTCGTTCGGGGCACTCGTCTCTATGCGCGGAGTCTCTACGAGCGCATGCACGTTGACTACCGAGGATACAAAGCCCTCACCGGTGATATTCACGCTATGCACATAACTAATTACCAACTTAAAAACAACAATCAATATAAAGAAAAATAATCCTTAAATATCCATGTCCAAAATAAAGCTTCTTGATGAGGATCTGATCAATAAGATTGCTGCCGGGGAAGTCATTGAACGGCCGGCTTCTGTAGTCAAGGAATTGGTGGAAAATTCCATAGACGCAGGCGCAAGCAGGATAGAAATTGAAATCAAGGACTCTGGTAAAAAACTGATCAAAGTTTCTGATAATGGCGAAGGCATGAGCAGGGAAGATGCTGAAAAAGCAGTGTTACGTCATGCAACCAGTAAGATCAGTTCTTTAGAAGATCTGTTCTCAATAACAACATTAGGATTCAGAGGAGAAGCTCTGGCAAGCATCTCTGCTGTTTCACAATTATCAATAACCACTAAACAAAAAGATCAGGTGGAAGGATTCAACATCCTTCTTGAAAACGGCGCAAAGATCAATTCAGGGATTATCGGCGCTGAAGTTGGAACTTCTATAGAGGTGCATAATCTTTTTTTTAACACACCAGCAAGGAAAAAATTTCTCAAGACAGATGCAGTAGAGTTGAGGCATATCGTTGATGTGGTGATCAGGTATGCTTTAGCTAACCATGAAGTCGGATTTAAATTATCTCATGAAGGACATGTTTTAGTAAACTCGCCTGTAGTGGAAGATGAAAGAAGCAACATCTCTTCAATTTACGGGATAAGTACCGCTAAAGAATTACTTGAGGTTAGTTATTATGATAATCTGCTGAAAATAGATGGATTCATCGCTAAACCAGCAAATGCAAGGAATGACAAGACCCAGCAGATTATTTTCATCAATGACAGATGGGTCAAGAATAATGATATCACCAAAGCTGTCTATGACGGCTGCCATTCAATGCTGTTTGTCAATAAGCACCCTATCTTTGTTCTTCACATCCAGATTGATCCGCAAAAGATTGATGTTAACGTCCATCCGCAGAAGTCAGAAGTCAAGATTGAACAAAAAGAATTGGTGTATAAAGCAGTATATAATGCAGTAAAAGAGACACTGCAAAGAAATAATCTAATCCCTGTATTGGATTTTGAATTTGAAAAGCAGTTAAGTTTTGGAATTCCTGAAAGGAAGAAAATTGAGAAACCTGTACAAAAATACCAGTTTGAGAAAAGTCAGCAGACTATTTTTAACGATGAAAAAGCAGAAAACGCAGAGAAGGAAGAAATTGCTGCTCCCGAAAATCAGAAGATTGAAGAAAAACAGGAAACTGCGGCATTTCCCGCGATGAAAGTTCTGGGACAGATACACAAGACTTTCTTCGTTGCAGAAACTCATGGAGGGATAATCTATATCGACCAGCATGCCGCTCATGAACGGATTTTATACGAAAGATTCATGGAACAGTTCATGAATAAACAGGTGGAAGTGCAGAACTTGTTGAAAGGTGAAATTATCGAATTTTCACCGGCAGAGAGAATAGTTGTTCTTGAAAAAATGAGTGAACTGGAAAGTTATGGATTCAGAATGGAAGAGTTTGGTGATAATAGTTTTGTCCTTAAGACCGTTCCATCATTACTTGGCAGGACACAGCCAAAAGAAATAACTTATGAAATTATCAATAAGCTTCAGCACGACCAAAATAGTCTGAAAAAGACACAGGAAGAAATAGTCACCAGGATGGCCTGCAGGGCAGCTGTTATGGCAGGGGACGTTTTAACCATCAACCAGATCAATAACATACTTGATGATCTGTCATTTTGCGCGCATCCCTATACCTGTCCGCATGGAAGACCAACGATGATAAAGACTTCTTATGAAGAATTAGAACGTAAGTTTAAGAGAAGATGATGGTCTATTCAACCAGCTCATAACCATCAGGCAAAGTAACATCTTCTAATTTGACGGAATTAAGTCCTAATTGAGAAAATGAATGTGATTCTTCTGAACCTTCAACAGCGTATTTCACAGCTATTCCGGAAAATTTGTCCAGATTAATTTTAGTGTTGTCATATTTGACAAGTAAAGTTTTACGACTTTCAACAAGCTCATTGCCTTCCTTAACAGCGTCAGCAGTTATTTTCATTGGAAGTTTATGAGCTAAAAATGGCAATTCTTCAGCAGCATAATTGATGGTATAAATTTTAAGCCTATAACCTTTACAGGCGATGCTGGAAGTATCGCATACAGCAAAAGCAGTCTTTTCATCCATGTCAAGATAGACTTTGTTATAAGATAATTCATTACTTGCTTTCTTAGGTGAAGAATACTCTTTCATCACTTTGCCCTGAAGATAGAATACCTTGTATCCTGTCGAAGCGATAGATGTAGTTTTCTGATAAAGATATTGATAATTGTCAAGTTTGCTGCTTTTTTCTACTAATTCTGCTATCTCTAAGTCTTTGACAGGTCCTTTCATAGCTTCTTCTGGAACTGTCTGCGGTTCTGCAGTTTCTTCTGGCGTAACTTCTTCTTCAGGATCAATTTCATCTACAGCCGTCCCCTCTACAATTTCAGGGGATTCCTGTACAGGAACGCATGAAGTAATAAGGAATAATGCCAGAACGACTACGATTAATAGTTTCATCATTACAGGAAATACCTAATAATATTTAAATGTTTATCCAAAATAAAGAAACTACTTTATTTGGATCCTAAAAATGCAGTGTTTTGTAAATTGCTCTAAATTTATCCTTCAATTTTTGAAAAAAAAGCAATTTTACTGTATTTTTATGATTTTTGCCAACCACAAACTATTTTAACCCTTACCGATTCCTGTGAATCATGAAGATAGTCCTTTTAGGAGCGCCAGGATCAGGCAAGGGCACAGTAGCAGAAAAACTGGAGAAAGATTTCAACCTTAAGCATCTCTCTGCCGGAGAATTGTTAAGGGAAGAAATTAAGAAAGATACTACTATAGGCAGGGACATCAAAGAAATTATCGAGAAAGGAAATCTTGTTCCTAATCAATTTGTTGTTGAGATTATCAAGCTTGAAGTTAAAGGTAAAGATAATTATATCCTTGACGGTTTTCCACGATCTTTGAAGCAGGCAGAAGCTATTGATGATCTAGGGATAGATCTGGTAGTGTATTTAGAAGTTCCCGAAGAAGTTGTGGTGGAACGTCTTTCAGGAAGAAGGGTCTGCGAAACAGGAGAGCACGGATACCACATCAAATATGTTCCCCCTAGGAAAGAAGGTATCTGTAATCAGGACGGGACTAAATTAATAAGAAGGAAAGATGACAATCCGGAAGTGGTCAAAGAACGGTTCAGGGTCTATTATAACACCACAGCACCATTAGTGAAGTATTATAAAGAGAAAGGAATTCTTAAGACAGTTGACGGCACTCCTAATCCTGAGAAGGTTTATGAAGCCGTGAAAAAAGTTGTGGAAGAAAATAAATAAAAGAATCAAAAAAAGGTGTGAGATATGCTTATAAGAATTCTGGCTTCGCTTGGCTTTTTATTGTCAGCCTATGCTTTTTATGTTATCAAGAGAACAGAAAAGTCTGATAAGTATAACCCTTTATGTGATGTTAGTGAAAATGTATCATGCACAAAAGCATTTATCAGTGAATATGGAAGTTTGATGATACTGCCTAATCCTTTATTTGGGATGATATTCTACACATTGATGTTTATCATCGGTGAACATAAGGTTATATTGTATTTAAGTTCAGTTGCATTTGCTTTTACTTTTTACCTTGCTTATCTTTCTTATTTTAAGCAGAAAAATTTCTGTGTGGTCTGTTCAGCTATTTATGTTGTTAATACGCTGTTGTTTTTATTTAGCCTACTCTAGAAATACCAACCCAAGCATCAGAGTGATGCCAACTACAAACATGATAATATGCCAGGCAGATTCTTTCCAGCTGCATCTCTTATGCAGTTCAGGGATCAAGTTTGCTCCTGCAATATAGATAAATCCTCCGGCTGCAAATGGCAAGATGAAATGGACAAATTGTTCCCCTCTAGATCCAAGCAACATACCAACAACTGCTCCTAAAATAGCTGCAGCAGCAGAAAGAAAATTGAACAATAAAGCTTTCTTCTTGGAATAACCCGCATATAATAAAACTCCAAAATCTGCCACTTCCTGAGGAACTTCGTGCAGAACTACGGCAATAGTGGTGGCAATCCCAATAGGGATGTTAACCAAATATGCGCCTGCTATCACTAATCCATCAAGCAAGTTGTGCAGACCATCACCAGCAAGATTCATGATACCTATATGGTGTTTATGCGGTTCGTGCACTAAAGGATATTCGTGCTTGTGAGGTTTCTCACAATGATGGGCGTGGATAAATTTTTCCAAGATGAAAAATACGAGAACTCCTCCAAGGACAGATAAAGCTACTGGAACTCCAAAACCTTGTTCTTCAATCGTCTCAGGAATAAGATGCAGGAATGCTCCTCCCAGTAAAGTTCCGGCAGAAAGACTTACCAATAAAAGTAGGATCTTGCTAAGTTTCTTCTTGCTTAATGCCAGCGAAATGACTCCAACCAATGAGACTAAAGACACTATTATTACGCTGATGATGGTGTATAAGATTGTTTCAACCATATGAACCCAGAAACATAAATTATTTATAAACATTATTGATTCTCATTATCAATAACAAACATCCACTTTAGTGGGAGTAGCGCCAATACACGAGCGTTCCTACAATTACACAGAGTTATGCCTCAGGGTGACGCCCCTTACGGAGATGGGGCATTGCGACTAAACTTAAGAAAAGCGAGTCCGCGCTACTCCAAAGACAAAAATGAGACAGACCAGACAAAAAGAACTTATTGAACAAGAGATCGCTTCATTTAGCTCTTTCTTCAACGCAGAAGAATTATATGATAAAGTCAGCAAAAAGAATAAGTCTATAGGCATTGCCACGATCTATAGATTCCTAAATAATCTGGTAAAGATAGGAGAAATCCACTCATACACCTGCGACAGGAAAACAATCTACTCAAACAGCAGGAAGAATCACTGCCATTTCACCTGTGAAAAGTGCGGAGAAGTTAAACATATTGACATCAGGAAGTTAGATTTTTTGAAGAAAGAAATTAAAGGCGAGATCTGCCATTTCCAGATCGACGTAACGGGGAAATGTGAGAAATGTTTAAACAAAAATTACTAAATATATCCCATCATGAAATCTTTTTTAGATTTTTTTAAGCACCATATTTTCTAAGGTATTATACCTATATGTCTGCCTGAATTCGTCAGTTTCACGTGGTAAGTGGTGCTGGAATATTTCAAATAAGCTATCTATCTGGGAATAAAGTAGTAGCTTGCTTCGGTTGGGCGAAAATGGTATATTCTGATCGTATCCTGCCTCAAAACCCCATATAAACCACATCCTGGAGGGATAGCTAATATATAACTTGTTCCCCCAATTATTCCCTATCGTTCTTGGACTAATATCTACTCCCTTGGCACTGGCGATTATTGATTCATATTCTGCTTTTTGCTGGTCTGCTAACTCACTTTTTGTTTTATCCCGTTTATCACAAGAAGCATCAAAATCAACAAGCCCAATCCCTACTTTTTCAAAAACATCCTGATATAACACAACATTACCTATATGTGCATTGGATCGCTCAGGATTATCGCTCCAAGTCTGGCCACTCTTATCCATAAGTTGTTTTAAATAACCAACCGCCCTACCTACTTCATGATAAAAATCACCTAACACCTGGTAGAACATATCTTTTTGAGAATAAGTTAATCTGGAACTCTTATCGATATACTTAATCGCAAGATTTTCCATTACAAATAAAAGTTCATCCAACCTCGTATCACCTTTAACACGAACAATGCTTGCCGCTAATTTTCTTCCTTTTGTTTTTATAGGATAACGATAATAACCAACATGCTCCATGACTGGTTCGATGCCTTCTTGCTGAAGCACCTTATTAAAGCGATCAGAAAGAGAATGTTCGAACTGCGCATTTTGCGCCCATTGACCGCCATGCACCAATAAAGCATCTCCGTGCTTTCTCACTTCTGGTTTATCAAGAAACGAAATTCCTTTGAGACGATACAATTCTTTTGTCTCCGGATCCTGTACTAAAGCAGAACGCCAACCGCTCCAAAGCGCTTTTGGTCCATCACAAATTACACCATATAGCTCAGAAGATGGAAATTCAATCCTCTCTTCATCGTATTCTAAGAGGTTTTCCTTTGCTCGACGGAGTACATGATGCCGAACGCGGGGATGCGCGTAATAAGGCCCTTGTTTGAGAAATTCCGGCATGCTCTTTATTACTTCTACTTTCCCTTCTCTTCTGATTAGAGGGCATGGGTCCCGCTTGATAAACAATCTTGGATTACTTTGTAGTGTCATAAATACCAAAAACTAAAGTTTATTTATAAGTTTTGTCATAATAATCACTCTTGAATAGTAATTAAATCAGGAGTTTCATTTTAAGCACTAAAAAGACGAAATATTCATATATATGGCAGCCTATATAGTTGTTATGGCAACCACTATATCTGTAAGTCAAGAATTACTCTCAAAATTAAAAGAGAGAAAAATGTATGATCAAGAATCTTATGAAGAAGTAATTTGGGATGCTTTAGAAGATTCAATGGAATTATCAGAAGAAACAAAGAAAAGAATTAGAATTGCTGAAGAAGATATAAAGGCAGGTAGAATATATTCTCTTGAAGATATTAAAAAGGAGCTCGGATTATAATGTTTGATCTGTTCATCACAGAAGATTCTAAAAAGTTTCTAAAAAAGTTAAATAAAGAAGACTCTAAGAGGATAATTTATTCTTTAGAAAGATGCAGGATTAGACCACATTCTCATGTTAAGAAATTAATTTCTCCTTCTTCAATTTTTCAACTTTCTTCCAAAGGAAGTATGATGCAAACAATATACCTATGAATACAAGAGGAACCAGCATACTTAAAGGATCACGGTTTACAAAGTAAAATGAAGCTGATGCTCCCAAATAATCTATGGAGAGTTTTGATTAACCCCCCTAATTCACAAGTTTTATAGAGATAAACGCTTTCTTTTTGCATGAGGTGATTTAAATTACATTTGATCAATTAATTCTTCAACAACAATACGAGAAAGTAAAAGGA
>Ga0210057_1004964_pt1 | contig 17318 bp, 25 predicted proteins | sample CryGeyCG2114_010_2_FD_183968 | JGI IMG/M metagenome (GOLD analysis project Ga0210057, IMG submission 183968) | Groundwater microbial communities from aquifer - Crystal Geyser CG10_big_fil_rev_8/21/14_0.10 (SPAdes) (version 2) | ecosystem: Environmental > Aquatic > Deep subsurface > Groundwater ...
TGTGAACATCGAAATTAAAATGTAATAGATTTGTAACTAGTAATTCGTAACTTGTAATTTTATAAAAGATTACAGCTTACGGTTTACTGGTTGCTGATGATAGACATCTAAAAGTAAATTAACAATTAAGAACCAAAGATAGAACCTTTTTTATTTTTGGAGAGAAAGCCCCGAAATATCTGTACAACCCCCCTGTCCCCACCTTACCCCCACTTGTACAGATTACTTTCTCTCCTTCTATCTTTGGTTCTTAATATAATCTTTAGTAAAAATGGAAAAAGATCCTAGGTCATAAGAAGCTTCCAGAGGAAAACCTCCATTAGTATTATTAGATTAACAAGGAGCAATAGAGATCATTAAATAATATCATTTTGTTTGAAATTGACATATTACGGTCATATTTCCCTAAAAATTTTTCGACTTAGTATCCACTAGGCCTCAAAATTTTTAGGAAAATCTGAACTCGTAATCTGGAAATTTCATTCCAAAAGCATATTATTTAATAATCTCAAATATCAAATGTAAAAATTAGATTAAAATAAATACAGTTTTTTGAGCTGTTTATTATGTTATAGTCTGGTAAATATGTTTTGATATTATCAGATTTTTTTATAGTAAAAAACCAATGAAATTTATCTTAGGCAAAAAATTAGAAATGACTCAAATCTTCCAAGACGATGGAAGAGTTGTTCCGGTGACTGCAGTTTTGGCCGAACCTAATATTATTACTCAAATTAAAACCGAAGAGAAGGATAAATACAGCGCTGTTCAAGTGGGCTTTAATGGTGTTGGTAGTAAACATATTAACAAATCACAAGTTGGCCACCTCAAGGGTTTGACTTCAGTTAAAACCACCAAAGAATTCAGAGTCGTTTCATCTGAAGCGGAAAAATTTAATAGAGGTGATCAAATTACAGTTGGTGTTTTTACAGCTAATGATGAAGTGAAAGTAACCGGAACTTCTAAGGGTCGTGGCTTTCAGGGTGTGGTTAAAAGACATGGTTTTCATGGTTCACCGGCTTCTCATGGTCACAAAGATCAATTGAGAAAATCCGGTTCGATTGGCGCCACTGATCCAGCTAGAGTTTTTAAGGGTATTAGAATGGCTGGTCGTATGGGTAATGATCAAATTACTATTACTGGTTTGACTATTATTGATATTGATTTGGATAATAATATTCTTTATATCAAAGGAGCAGTTCCCGGAGCTAGAAATGGCTTACTTATTATTAGTGCTCCTGGTGAAATGGAACTTAACAAAAACACTGAAAGCACAAAAGCACAAAAACAAGAAAACAATATTATTGAAGAACAAGTTAACACCGAAGTTATTGATCCAGAAGTTAAGTCAGAAGAAAAACCGGAAAAAAATATTATTAAATCCTAACCAGCTAAAAAGCTACTATTCTAATAAGCTAATCTATGAAGATATCAGTCTACAATTCAATTGGCGATAAAACTAAAGATCTTGAAATTAGTCAACGAATTTTTGGGGTTAAACCAAAAATGGATGTTATTCATCAGGTAGTAGTCGCTCAACAGGCCAATGCCCGACAGGTTTTAGCTGATACCAAAGATAAAAGTGAGGTTCGGGGCGGTGGCAAAAAACCATGGCGACAAAAAGGTACAGGTCGAGCCAGACATGGCTCTTCTCGTTCTCCAATTTGGCGAGGCGGTGGTGTCACTTTCGGACCAACTAATGATCGCAATTTCACTAAAGGCGTTAATAAAAAACAAAAACAGTTGGCGATGGCGATGTGTTTATCTGATAAAGTACTAAATAATTCATTTTTAGTTTTAGACAAATTAGAATTAGCTTCCGGCAAAACTAATGATTTAAAAACTTTAATCACTAATATTAAATCAAAAGTGGCTGATGCCAAGTCTAGCAAGAAATTTTTGCTGATTTTGGATAATAATGATGCATTGATATTTAGGGCTGTCAAAAATCTAGATAAGGTTGATGCGATTATGTCTGATAGCTTGAATTGTGTGGATATTTTGAATCATGATGCGGTTTTGACTTCTGAAAAAGCGGTAAATCAAATTGATAAACATTATCAAAAAGTTAGTATTAAAAGAAGTCAGGATTTAGTGGTCAAAACTAAGGAAATTAAAAAAGAAGTTAAAGTTAAAAAAGCAGCCAAGCCTAAAAAAGAAGTTAAGGTTAAAAAATAAATACATATTTGAATAGAAAATTATGAGTATTTTTGATAAATTTACCAAAAAAACCACCACTGAAGCAGTTTCTAAAACAGAAAAGGCTAAGGTTGATATTGCTGGAAAAGATGAAGTGACTGCTGAGGTTAAAAAGGTAAATAACAACCAGCCAAAACCCAAAATTTCATCAGATCATATTTCTAAAGTTTATGGTATTTTAATTAAACCGCTGATCACTGAAAAAGCGAGTAATTTAGCTCAGCATAATCAATATGTATTTGAAGTTTCTCCGAAAGCTAACAAGATTCAGATTGCTCAGGCGATTGAAGCCAGATATGGCATTAAACCAATTAAAGTTAATGTTTTAAATAATTTTGGTAAAATAGTCACCCGCGGTCGGGATGTGGGCAAGACTAAGGATTGGCGGAAAGCCATTGTTAGTTTACCAGAGGGCAAAAATATTCAGATTAACGAAGGAGTATAATAAATAATGCAAAATGCAAAACGAAAAATGTAAAATTAAGGTAAGGTTAATTAATTAAAATTATTCTAAGAATAATTTTAACCCCATGATTTTTAATTTTTATTTTTAAATTTTTAATTTAGCGAAGCGAATATGGCAATAAAACTCTACAAACCAACCACCCCAGCTAGACGTCACACTTCCGTGTTGATGAGTGCTGATATTACTACCAGTAAACCCCATAAGAAACTCATTGTTTCCAGTAAGAATATGGCTGGTCGTAACAATCAGGGCAAGATTACTGTTAGACATCAAGGTGGTGGGAGTAAAAAGAAAGTCAGAATTATCGATTATAAGCGAGACAAGTTTGATATTCCAGCTGTGGTGGTGAGTATAGAATATGATCCTAATAGAAATTCTAGAATTGCTTTGCTTAGTTATGCTGATGGTGAAAAAAGATATATTATTGCTTCCGCGGATTTGCAGGTTGGTGAAAAATTACTCAGTTCTCAAAAGTTAATTGAACTTAAAGTTGGCAACACTATGCCCCTTGAGGTTGTTCCGCCCGGGATGTTTGTATATAATGTGGAAATGACTCCCGGTAAGGGTGGCCAATTGGCTCGCAGTGCTGGCAACTCCATTTATTTGATGGGTATTGATAATGGTCATGCTCAGCTTAAAATGCCTTCCAGTGAAGTACGATTGGTATCAGAAAAATGTTTAGCCACTATTGGCTCTGTTAGTAACCCCGATTATAAAAATATTCGCTGGGGCAAAGCGGGTAGATCCAGACATCGAGGGATTAGACCAACAGTCAGGGGTAAAGCCATGAATCCAGTCGATCATCCTCATGGCGGTGGTGAGGGTAGCAACCCAATTGGTTTAAAAAATCCCAAAACTCCAAGCGGTAAACCGGCTTTAGGGGTAAAAACCAGACGACATGGTAAAAAATCAGATACTTTGATTATCTCCAGAAGAAAATCTAAAAAACGAAAATAAACAATTGAATAGTGGGTAGTGAGTAGTGGCTAGAAACTTAAAATATTCTAGAGACTATTCACTACCGACTAACAACTAATTAAAAATTATGTCCAGAAGTTCAAAAAAATCACCTTATGTTGATCCCAAGATATTAAAGAAAATGTCTAAAATTCAACAAGGAGACAAGGTTGTTATCAAGACTTGGTCTAGATCATGCACCATTACTCCAGAAATGGTCGGTTTTACTTTTGGGGTGCATAATGGTAAGGATCATATTCCGGTTTTAGTAGTGGAGAATATGGTGGGACATAAATTAGGTGAATTTTCACCGACTAAGAAATTTGTTAGACATGGTGGTAAGATTGCCAAAAGTATTGAGACTGCCCAAAAAAAATAAAATTATATGGAAGTTACAGCTAAGCTAAAATTTATCAGAGTTTCTCCTAAAAAGGTCAGACTGCCAGCCGGTCTGATCCGTGGTTTAGATGTGGAAAAAGCTTTAATGCAACTTCAATTTAGTAAAAAAAATGCTGCTCTATCTTTGAGCAAATTATTAAAATCAGCTATTGCTAATGCTGAAGAAAATGAAGATCTAAAAAGAAATAATTTATTTGTTAAAGAAATTACGGTTGATGGTGGCCCCAGTTTGAAGCGTTGGATGCCAAAAGCTATGGGTCGAGCCACTCCGTTGGTTAAAAGATCTTCTCATATAACCGTGGTTTTAGCCGAAAGAGTGCCTACTGTTTCCAAGAAAAAAGTTAAAAAAGATGATTCCAAAGATGATATAATTAAAATTGAAGATTTAGGTAAAATTGGTCATGATCATAAAAAAGAAGATAAAAAATCAGGAGATAATAATATGCGAGGTGGTGGTACCAGTAAAAAAATCAGTAGCAAAATTTTTAACCGAAGAACGGGTAGTTAATAAATAAAAAACTAAGAAAGTAAGAAAATAAAATAATTAAAAGTAAAGATTTAGTATAAAATATGGTTAATTTCTTAATTTCTTAATTTATTAAAATAATATGGGACAAAAAGTTCACCCAAAAGCATTTAGATTAAAAGTTAATAAAACTTGGGATTCCAAGTGGTTTTCTGATAATGATTTTGCGGCTCTTTTGGAGCATGATATTAAAATTAGAAAATTTATTCTCCATAAATTAAAAGCGGCTGGAGTTTCTAAAGTTGATATTGAAAGATCAAATAATGGCATTAGTATAAATGTTCGTTGTGCTAAACCGGGTATAATTATTGGTCGAGGTGGTCAAGGAGCTGAAGACTTAAAGAAAGAAATCCATAATAAATTTATGAAGGATGCTTTTTCTAGAAAAAATGGTATTAAAAATATTAATATTAATATTATTGAATTGGAAAATCCTAGTTTAGATTCAGCAGTTATTGTCCAACAAGTGATTGCTGATTTAGAAAAAAGAATTCCTTTTCGAAGAGCGGTTAAACAAGCTATGGGTCGATTAGAAAAAGCTGGCGCTAAAGGGATTAAAGTGATTGTTTCCGGTCGATTAAATGGAGCGGAAATTGCCAGAAGAGAAACATTTTCTACCGGCAAGGTTCCCTTGCACACTTTGCGCGCTGATATTGATTATAGTCGTGATGCCGCTATGACTATTTATGGCAAGATTGGCGTGAAGGTTTGGATTTATAAAGGAGAGGTATTTAACACTGATAATAATCAAGTTTTAAATGACCAGCCAGAATTAACCAGCAAATTAAAATAATTAATAATTTAGATGGTGGCTGATTAGCTGATCAGGGAATATTTATAAAAATTTTATAAATAAATCCTGATCAACTAACCAGCTAACAATTTGATAAAATATGACTTTAGCCCCAAAGAAATTAAAAATGAGAAAACCACATCGACCTGATGTTAAGGGTGTTGCTACTCGTAATACCAGTGTTGCTTTTGGTAATTTTGCTCTTAAGGCGACTACCGGAGGTTGGGTGAGTGCTCAGCAAATTGAAGCTACCAGAAGAGTCATTACTAAATTTCTTAAACGAGGTGGAAAGGTTTGGTTAAGGATTTTTCCTCACCGACCTATTACCGAAAAAGGCACTCAATCCACTATGGGTGGTGGTAAGGGCGCGCCAGGTTATTATGTGGCTATTGTCAAACCAGGCACAATTATTTTTGAAATTGGCGGTATCCCAGAAGCTGAGGCTAGAGAAGCTATGAAATTAGCCGGGTATAAATTACCGGTTAAAACTAAATTTATAGTCAAGGATTAATTATATGGATATTAAAGAAATTAAAAACAAACCATTATCTGAATTGAATCATTTACTTCAGGATTTACGAAAAAAGTTGGATGATTTGAAATTTAAAGTTTCTCAAAATCAATTGAAAAATGTTAGAGAAGTTCGGATAATTAAAAAAGATATCGCTAAAGTTCTAATGACTATTGGTGAAAATCAAAAAGTAAAATAATATATAGCAATAACTGATTTTTATGACTAAAGCAAAGCCGACAATTAAAAGAAAGCTTAAGGGCGAGGTGGTTTCCAATAAAATGGAAAAAACTGTCGTGGTTAAGGTTGATAATTTTAAACTTCATCCGACTTATCAAAAAAGATATAAGGTGAGCAAAAAATATAAAGCTCATGATCCTAAAAATCAATGTCAAATTGGTGAAGTAGTGGAAATTATTGAATCCAAACCAATCAGTCGAGACAAAAGATGGCAAGTAGTTTATAAATAAGTATTAGGTTGTAGCTTTTTAGCTTGTTAGGGAATGTTTATAAAAGTATATAAATAAATCCTAATAAGCTAATAAGCTAACCAGCTAAAATAAAATATATGGTTCAAGCAGAATCAATGTTACAATCAGCAGACAACACTGGGGCTAAGAAGATGAAAGTCATCACTGTTTTGGGTGGCTTTAAAAAAAGATATGCTAGTTTAGGTGATGTGGTAACCGCTACTATTAAAGAGGCGACTCCCCATAGTATGGTCAAAAAAAGTGATGTCGTTCATGCGGTTTTGGTTCGAACAAAAAAGGAAGTGCGTCGAGCCGACGGTTCTTATATTAGATTTGATGATAATGCGGCGGTGATTATTGATATGAAAAATAAAGATATGAAAGGCACTCGGGTATTTGGACCAGTAGCTAGAGAATTAAGAAATTTAGGTTACCAGAAAATTATTAGTTTAGCTCCGGAAGTATTGTAAATAATTAAATTAAGTTGGTAGTGTGTAGTGAGTAGTGAGTAAAAATTTTAAAATATTTATACCAACTACCTACTACAACCTACAAACTAAAATAATATGAAAATAAAAACAGGCGACAAAGTAAAAATGATGTCCGGCAAAGACCGGGGTAAGACCGGCAAGGTTTTGCAGATTTTTGTAAATGAAAATAAAGTAGTGGTGGAAGGCCTTAATTTAATGATTAAACATCAACGACCCAAGAAACAAGGCGAGAAAGGTCAAAGAATTCAGTTCCCCTCACCGGTTAATGCTTCTCGAGTTGCTCTAGTTTGCCCCAAATGCGCTAAAGATACTAGAGTGGGAACCAAGATCACGATTTCTGAAGATAAGACTAAGAAAACTAAAAATCGTATTTGTCAGAAATGTCAGGAAGTAATTAATTAAAATCCAGTAAGTAGTTTATAAACCAAATTAATATGAAATCAATATTATATACCAAATATCAAACTGAATCTATCCCGGCTTTACGGGCCAAGTTTGGTTATAAAAATAATAATGCTGTGCCTAAGATTGAAAAGATTAGTGTTAATGTTGGAATTAATGCTCGCAACTCAGAAAGTAATTATATTGAAAATGTCGAGAGTATTTTAAATAAAATTACCGGTCAAAAACCAGTAAAAACCAAGGCTAAAAAAGCTATTTCGGCTTTTAAATTAAGAGAGGGTATGGTTGTGGGAGCGAAGGTGACTATGCGTGGTCAAAGAATGTATGATTTTTTGGATAAATTAGTTTTAGTAGCCATTCCTCGAATTAGAGATTTTCGTGGTTTGGAAGTTAAAAATATTGATGGTCAGGGTAATTTGACCCTTGGTCTAAAAGAACATAATGTATTTCCAGAAATAAAACCGGATGAAGTTGAAAGAATTTATGGCTTGGAAATTTCTATCACCACCACCACTAAGAATTATGAAGAAGGTTTGGAATTATTTAAAACATTAGGATTACCATTTAAGAAAAATAAATAATTTAAGTAAGTAGTGAGTAGTTGGTAGTGGGTAGAATTCAAATTAATATTCTACTAACTACTAACTACCTACTACCAACTAAATAAAGATATGGCAACTAAAGCACAAATCGCAAGATCAAAAAGAACCCCCACCGAGTCAACTCGCAATGTTAATCGTTGTTGGCGTTGTGGTCGGAGACATGGTTATATGAGGAAATTCAATTTATGTAGAATTTGCTTTAGAGAGCTGGCGACCAATGGACAGATTCCTGGGGTCACCAAATCATCCTGGTAAATTAAATAAAAAATTAATTAAATAAAAAATTAATAAAATAATTATTAAGAATAAAAAATAGATATAAATAGGTTACTTTCTTAATTTCTTACTTTCTTAATTTCTTAAAAAAAATATGACAGATCCAATAGCTGACATGCTAACTAGAATCAGAAACGCCTCGGCTGTGAAAAAGAAGCAGGCTTATATTCCATTTTCAAAAATAAAATTGGAAATTCTTAAGATTTTAAAATCCGAAGGGTTTATTGTTGGCTTTGAAGAAATTAAACCAGGCACTAATGATCAAAAATTTGGTGGTCTGGAAGTTGAATTGAAATATGAAGATGGCCAATCAGTTATTACCAGTATTAAAAAAGTTTCTAAACCAGGCCGAAGAGTTTATGCGGACAATGAAAATTTGCCTAAAGTTTTAAATAACATAGGGATTGCTATCGTGTCCACTTCAGCTGGTATTATGACTAACAAAAAAGCCAAAAAGCTAGGTTTGGGCGGAGAAATAATTTGCGAAATTTACTAATATTATGAGCCGAGTCGGAAAAAAAGAAATCAAAATTCCCAGTGGCGTTGAAATCAAAATTGTTGATAGTTTAATGACTGTTAAAGGACCCAAGGGATTATTAAATCAAGAATTACATCCACTGGTTTCTATTGAAATTAATGGTGATATTGCTAATGTTAAAGTAGTCAATGAAACCAACAAGCAACAAAAATCTCTATGGGGTCTGTTTGCTAGTTTGCTTAATAATATGATTATGGGAGTGACCGTTGGTTTTGAAAAAAAATTAGAAATTAATGGAGTGGGTTTTAAGGCTAATGCCACTGGTAAAAAATTAATTTTAAATGTTGGTTTTTCTCACCCGGTAGAATTTAATGCTCCCGAAGGGATTGATATAAAAACCGAGGGTAATGTGATTACGATTTCCGGTATTGATAAACAAGCCGTGGGTGAAGTCTCGGCTCAAATTAGAAAAATTAAAAAGCCAGAGCCGTATAAAGGCAAGGGAATTAAATATGTTGGTGAAGAGATTAAGAAAAAAGCTGGTAAGGCAGCTGGCAAAGAATAAATAATATGAAAAAGTCACAGAAAATAAAAAACGAAGCTAGATTACGCCGACAAAAAAGAGTTCGAGCGAAAGTTATTGGTACTTCCAAGTGCCCTCGGCTTTCGGTTTATCGAAGTTTAACCCATATTTATGTTCAGTTAATTGACGATCAAAGTGGCAAAACTTTAGCCAGTGCCAACGACACCGAAGTTAAGGGTGGTAAAACTAAAACTGATAAAGCTATGGCAGTGGGTAAATTAATTGCAGAAAAAGCCCTGGCTAAAAAAATCAGCAAGGTGGTTTTTGATCGAGGGATGTTTAAATATCATGGTCGGGTGAAAGCGGTAGCCGAAGGTGCTAGAGCCGCAGGACTCATTATTTAAGAAACTAAAAAAATAATAAAATAATTATTAAGAATAAAAAATTTGATATAAATATGTTAATTTCTTAATTTCTTACTTTCTTAATTTATTAAAAAAATATGTCAGAAAAAGATACCAACAAAAAAAAATCTAGACCCAAAAAAGAACAGTCTGAGTTTGAACAACAGATTGTTGATTTGGCTCGGGTGACCAGAGTTATGGCCGGTGGTAAAAGAATGCGTTTTCGCGCTTGTGTGGTTATCGGTGATAAAAAAGGCCGAGTCGGTGTTGGTTTAGCCAAAGGCAAAGATGTCGCTTTAGCGGTCAGTAAAGCGGTTGTGAAGGCCGAAAAAAATCTCATTAAGGTTAATATTGTTAATGGGACTATTGCTCACGAAATTTATATTAAATTAGGAGCGGCTAAAGTTTTACTTAAACCGGCTCCAGAAGGTACTGGTATTATTTCCGGTGGTGCGGTGCGAATGGTATTGGAGTTAGCCGGCATCAAAAATATCGTTTCCAAAATTATGGGTACCAATAGTAAAATTAATAATGTCGATGCCACTATTTTAGCTCTTAAATCATTAAAAAAAGTTGATCGAGGTGGTAAAAAAGAAAATAAACCAGAAATTATTAAATCAGAATCAGAAAAAAATAAAGAGAAAAATACAGAAATTAAAGAAGATAAAAAATAAATAATTAGTCGGTAGTGGGTAGTGAGTAGGAATTTAAACAAATTCTACAACCTACAATCTACAAACAATAACCTACAATCTAATAATATGAATTTAACTTTATCAAATTTAAAACCAGCCCCGGGTTCGACTAAGCGTCGAAAAAGAGTGGGTCGTGGTGGTAAACGAGGTACTTATTCCGGTAAGGGGATGAAGGGTCAAAAAGCTAGAAGCGGAGTTTCCGGTTTAAAGGCTTTGGGTTTCAAGCAAACTCTACAACGAGTGCCTAAATTGCGGGGATTTAAAAGTTTAAAAGCCAAAATGTCTATTGTTAATTTGTCTGATTTAGATAATAAGTTTAAGTCTGGTGATAAAGTAACCCCCCAAGAATTGATAAAATTAGGTTTAATTACTACTTCCAAGAATGGGGTTAAGGTCTTGGGTTTTGGCGCATTATCTAAAAAACTTAATATCACCGCTGACAGTTTTTCGGCTTCAGCTAAAGCAGCGATTGAAAAAGCTGGCGGGCAGGCGGAGATTATTGTAAAATAACTTAGATTATAAATTTTATAAAATAAATCTAGTTTTCATTTAAATATGGTATTTAAATGAAACTTAAACTATAAAATATGTGGCATAAAATCATCCAAATTTGGAAGATCCAAGATTTACGAAAAAGTATTTTGTTTGTTTTGGCCATGCTAATAATTTTTAGAATTGCGGCTCATATTCCTGTGCCAGGCGTGGATACCGTAGCTTTGAAAAGTTTGTTTCAAAACAACCAATTACTAGGTTTAATGAATGTGTTTTCCGGCGGCAGTATGGAAAATTTTTCTATTGTTATGTTGGGTATTGCCCCTTATATTACCGCCTCCATTATTTTTCAACTTCTAACTATGGTGATTCCCAAATTAGAAGAATTATCCAAAGAAGGTGAATATGGTCGAAGCAAAATTAATCAGTGGACCAGATGGTTGACAGTGCCACTAGCTTTTTTTCAATCATTTGCCACCATTACCTTACTACGACAATCATCAGTTAATGTGTTACCAAATTTTAGTTCTTGGCAGGTCTTAACCGCGATGATTACCATTACGGCCGGTACGGTTTTATTGATGTGGATTGGTGAATTGATTTCAGAAAAAAAGATTGGTAATGGTATCTCCCTCTTAATTTTTGCCGGCATTGTGTCTGGTTTGCCTACTAGTGTGGGGACTACACTTTATACCTTTGATCAAGCTCAAATAATTAATATGGTGATTTTTGCGGTTATCGCTTTAGTTACTATTGTGGGTGTGGTTATTATTACCGAAGGTCAGAGGAATATTCCAGTTTCTTACGCCAGAAGTATCAGAGGCAACAAAGTTTATGGCGGGGTGGATACTCATTTACCATTGCGAGTCAATCAGGCCGGAGTGATTCCCATTATTTTTGCGATTGCGATTATTATGTTTCCACCGATGATTGCCCAACTCTTTTTAAGAGTCAAGACCGCTTGGATTACTTCTATAGCCGAATGGGTTATCCAAACATTTCAAAATCAACTTTTCTATGGTGTGGCTTATTTTGTAATGGTGGTGGCTTTTACTTATTTTTATACCGCCGTTATTTTTCATCCCGATCAAATTTCTGAAAATTTACAAAAGCAAGGTGGTTTTGTGCCAGGAATCAGACCCGGTAAAAACACCGCAGCTTATTTACAAAAAATTGTCACCAGAATTGTCTTTACTGGCGCTTTATTTTTGGGTATTATTGCTGTTTTGCCACTTATTACCGCTCAAATTACCAATACTCAATCACTGGTGGTTGGTGGTACCAGTTTGCTAATTGTGGTGTCGGTGGTTATTGAAATGTTTAACCAGATTAATTCTCAACTCTCGATGAGAGATTACGAAGAGATATAAATACAATAAATTATTATTTATATATGTTAAAAACTCGGCCGTACCGAGTTTTTAACTTTTGGTGATAAATATTTGGGGCTTTTTTAATTATCAAAAATAGGTTAAAATAGAGTTGAAGATAATAACTTCTATTATGAAAAAAATCCACCCCTCTTTTAAGATTATTCTTTTTGGTCCGCCGGTTTCTGGCAAGGGGACGCAAGCTAAATTATTAGCTTCAGTGCTCGGTGTTCCTCATATTTCAGCCGGATATTTACTGAGATTAGTTCAGGATGATAAATCCAATCCTGATTATAAACAAATATCAGAATTAATTGACAATGGTAAACTGGTCCCTAGTGAGATTATTAATCGATTAGTCAAAAAACGTTTGGCTCAAAAAGATTGTGCTTCCGGTTATGTCTTAGATGGCTACCCCCGGACTTTTGATCAGGTAGATGTTTTAGAGGCTATGTCTAATATTGATTATGTTTTTTTGATTGATGTTAGTGATAAGATAGTAAAATATCGTATTTCTGGTCGGCGTTCATGTAAAAATAATCATCCTTGGAATTTACAAAGTTCCCCGCCACAGGTCAAGGGAATTTGTGATATTTGTGGTGAGAAAATTACTCTTCGAAAAGATGATAGTCTTAGTAAGGTTAAGGAGAGATTAAAAATTTATCATCATCATGTTAATCCAATTATCAAGTATTTTAAGAAGAAAAATAAGTTAGTGGTGATTAATGGCAATCAACATATTGAGGCGGTTTTTGCGGAGATGATTAAATATATATTTGATGATTTAAGATGTAAAATTAATATAAAATAGAATATAAGATTTCTGGATCCCCGATCAAGCCTGCCTGCCGGCAGGCAGGTCGGGGATGACAAGGTGGTGTCGGTAATGACATGATTAAATAAGGTGTCATTCTGGGCTTGACCCAGAATCCAGAAAAAATTAGAATTGAGATATTGTCTTGATCAATTATCAAGCCCACTTGCTATGTCTATAATAGACAAGCAGGTCGGGAATGACAAACTCAAGAAACACAATAATATGATCAGATTAAAAACTAAAGAAGATATAGCTAAACTGCGACGAGGTGGTAAAATTTTGTCATTGGTTTTAGATGAAGTGGAAAAAACTATTAAACCAGGGATTACCACTCAGTCGCTAACTGATTTAGCTGATAGATTAATTAAAGAACACGGGGGACGAGCTAGCTTCAAAGGTTATAAGGCGGCTTGGGCTGATGGGGTTTATCCGGCGGCTTTATGTGTTTCTATTAATGATGAAGTAGTCCACGGTATACCAGCGCCTAATAGAATAATTAAGGATGGAGATATTGTGGGCATTGATTGTGGCTTAGAATACGAGGGTATGTATACTGATATGGCCAGGACTATTATGGTTGGCAAAGTTGATCGGGAATTGAAAAAATTAGTTTCGGTCACTTTTGAATCTTTAATAAAAGGCATCAAACAAATTAAACCTGGTCGTAAAATTTCGGCTATATCCAAGGTGATTGAGGAACATGTGAAAAAAAATGGTTTTTCGGTGGTGCGAGATTTAGTGGGGCATGGAGTAGGTTTTAGCGCTCATGAAGAACCGCAAATTCCTAATTTTGTGGATAGAAGCACACCAGACATTGTTTTAAAAGAAGGAATGGTGTTAGCTATTGAGCCGATGGTAAATGTAGGTGGATGGGAAGTAGATAATTTGTCAGATGGTTGGACCATAGTCACCCGTGATGGCAGTATCTCGGCTCATTTTGAGCATACCATAGCAGTGACTGATGATGGTTATGAAATATTAACTAAATAATTTTATGAAATTTCTTGGTCTAGATTATGGTGAAGCCAAAATTGGTTTGGCTATAGGTGAAATTGAAAGTGGTGTGGCCACTCCTTTTGGGGTGATTAAAAATTTAGGTACTAATAATGCCATCGATGAAATTAAAAAATTGTGTGATAAAGAAGGAATAGAAAAAATAATTATTGGTGTGCCGGTTAATCCTAATTCTTTAGATTCAGAGCCGATTAGAAAAATTGAAAATTTTATTTCAAAACTTCGGGAAAAAACGAGCCTAGAAGTTGAGGGTCGTGATGAAAGATTTTCTACTCAAGAGGCTCAGAAATTGATTAGCAAAAATAAAGCGCAAGACGACGAGATTTCAGCGATGCTAATTTTACAAAATTATTTTGATTCCTCTAATAACTAGATGTCTACTTACATCACTCAGGCCGTAGTTTTGAATAAGAGTAATTATAAAGACTACGACTTAAAATTTAACCTTTATACTCTAGAGCATGGCAAAATAGCAGCTCTGGCCAAGGGGGCCAAAAAAATAACCTCCAAGCTCAATGCTCATTTGGAGTTTTTTTCGCTATCAAAAATTATGATTGCCAAAGGCGCTTCGTTTAATCGTTTGGCGGGCGCTCAACTCGTTAAAAAATACAAAAATATAAATTCAGATACGGCTAAAACTGTTATTGCTTTATATTTTTTAGAGGTGATTAATTTGTCAGTAAAATATGACTTTAAAGATGATGTAGTTTTTGAAATATTAATTAGGTTTATGGCCCAAGTAGATCAAAGCCAAAATCGTTATGATGATTTATTATATCTGAATAAAAGTCTTTTTGAATTACTGGATCACTTAGGTTATCGTCCCCAATTAAAATCCAGCAAACAAAAAGGCTTAATTACTCAATTTAATAAAATTATTATGGAAATTTCGGATCAGGAAGTGAAGAGTTATGGCATGCTAGCTAGATTGTTTGGTTGACTATTTTAATAATATATTGTAACATATCACCAGTTCGTTAACATCTCACCGGAGGAAAACAAATGAGTGATAATATTATTACTACTTTGACTTCAGATGATATTAAGTCTTTAATTCCACACCGCCATCCAATTCTTTTGGTGGATTCAGCGGAGATAATTGATAATACCGCTAGTGGGCAATGCTTTTTAGTGGCTAGGCCGTATCTTTTTTATGGTCATTTTCCAGGAAATCCAGTTTTGCCAGGGATTTATATGGTTGAGGCCATGGCTCAATTAGGAGCGGTTTTGATTGTTAATTCATATCCAAATTTAATTGGTCGGCCATTTTCTTTTAGCAGTATTGCTAAGACTAAATTTCGCCAAGTTTTGACACCAGTGAATGAAGTTATTTTGCTTACTGCCAAAATAATCCAATCCAGAATAACTAACAGGACAGCTACTTTTCGGATTTGTGGAGAAGTGAAAACGGTCGACAAATTAGCGGCTGAATCTGAATTTACCGGCACTGCTGTGATTAGTTAACTGCTGACAAGCCTCAAACCAGGGGCTTTTTTTATTTGGTTAAATATGATTGGTCATTTTTGTCAATATTGACTAATCATCAGTTTTTTTCTAAAATATAGATTATATGTTAAGAACACATACTTGTGGAGAATTAACTAAAGCCGATGAAGGCAAAGAAGTTACTTTGGCTGGTTGGGTTCATAGTCGTCGTGATCACGGCGGTATTGTTTTTATTGATTTGCGAGATCGTTATGGTATTACTCAAGTGACTTTTGATCCAGAAACCAATTCCGAGGCGACCAAAATTATTGACCCAGTTAGAAACGAATGGGTGATTCAGGTGACTGGTAAAGTGGCAGTGCGACCGGCCAAAATGATTAATGATAAGATTTCATCAGGAGCCATTGAAATTGATGTTAGTCGGGTCAATATTTTAAATCAATCCAAAACCCCACCCTTTGAAATTAACAAAGAAAGTGGATCTGAGGCCGGCGAAAATATCCGCTTGAAATATCGTTTTATTGATTTGCGTCGCCCCAAACTACAAGAAATGTTAAAAGTGCGAGATGAATTAATAATTCATATTAGAAAATACTTTCATGATCAGAATTTTCGCGAAGTTCAGACTCCGATTTTAGCCAACTCTTCCCCGGAAGGAGCCAGAGATTGGCTGGTGCCATCTCGGCTTTATCCGGGCAAGTTTTATGCTTTGCCTCAAGCGCCACAACAATTTAAACAACTACTGATGGTAGCCGGTGTGGATAGATATTTTCAGATTGCGCCTTGTTTTAGAGATGAAGATCCCAGAAGTGATCGGCATTTTGGTGAGTTTTATCAATTGGATATGGAAATGAGTTTTGTCGAACAAGATGATATCTTTCAAGTGATGGAACCTTTGATGATCGAACTGACAGAAAAGTTTAGCCACAAAAAAATTGTTAATTTAGGTGATAATGGCCGATTTATTCAAATACCCTGGACTGAGTCTATGAATAGGTATGGCACTGATAAACCAGATTTAAGATTTAAAATGGAGTTAAAACAGATCACTGATTTAGTAGCTGAAAGTGGTTTTAGTGTTTTTGATGAAGCGGTAGCAAACGGCGGAGTGGTTAATGCGTTAAAAATTGAAGATGGTGCTAAATTTTCCAGGAAAGAAATTGATGAATTAACTGAAGTAGCCAAAACTTATAAAGCTAAGGGTTTAGCTTATATTATCATGGCTGAAGATGGTCCCAAATCTCCGATTTTAAAATTCTTAAATGATAAAAAAGTCGCCGACATTATTAAAACAGTTGAGGCTAAGGTGGGGGATATAATTTTCTTCACCGCTGATAAATGGTTGGCAGCTTGTCAGTCTTTGGGAGCGGTACGAGATAAATGTGGGGAAAAATTAGGTTTGAAAGATAATAATCTAGCGGCTTGGGCTTGGATTACTGATTTTCCGATGTATCACGAAGAAGATGGTAAATTAGATTTTGCCCACAACCCCTTTTCTATGCCCCAAGGTGGTTTGGAAGCGCTGGCAACAAAAAATCCCCTAGATATTTTAGCTTATCAATATGACTTTGTTTTAAATGGTTACGAGCTTACTTCCGGAGCTATCAGAAACCATAATCCGGAAATTATGTATAAAGCTTTTGCTATTGCCGGTTATAGTCGGGAACAAGTTGATGCTAAATTTGGTCATATGATTAGGGCTTTTGAGTATGGCGCGCCACCTCACGGTGGTAATGCGCCAGGTATTGATAGATTACTGATGGTGTTAAATGATTGGGATTCAATCAGAGATATTTATGCTTTCCCCAAAGATGGCCAAGGTCGCGATGCGATGCTTAATGCCCCCAGCGAAGTTGAGCCAAAGCAGTTGGAAGAATTACATATAAAAATAGTTAAAGAGGACTAAAATCCAAAATTGTGGGTTATTTATAGTGTCAAAAATCCGCCTAGGGTGGATTTTTTAGTATTTGGTTATAATGTTTTTTAG
>Ga0210057_1004965_pt1 | contig 17316 bp, 19 predicted proteins | sample CryGeyCG2114_010_2_FD_183968 | JGI IMG/M metagenome (GOLD analysis project Ga0210057, IMG submission 183968) | Groundwater microbial communities from aquifer - Crystal Geyser CG10_big_fil_rev_8/21/14_0.10 (SPAdes) (version 2) | ecosystem: Environmental > Aquatic > Deep subsurface > Groundwater ...
CCATAGATGGCAGTAATACAACTTTAAAGAACTTATTGCGAATTCATAGAGGCATGAATCGTGAAAATAGATATAAAATGATTTGTCAGATTTTAGGAAATCAGCCTCACAAATATTAACTTAAGTCTAAATTCGTAATAGATTCGTAATTCGTAGAGCCTACATCATCGGCATGCCTCCGCCCATGCCCCCGGGCATTGCTCCGTGATTATGATCATCTTTCTTTTCCGGTTTTTCGGCAATCACAACTTCGGTGGTCAAAAACATAATCGCAGCGCTGGAAGCATTTTCCAAAGCGCTTCTCACCACCTTGGTTGGGTCAACAATCCCGGCTTCAATCATATCTTCAAATTTATTTGTGGCGGCGTTAAAACCAATATTAGTTTTCCCGGCTTTGTTTTCTCTGATTATATTATAGAGAACCAGAGAGCCGTCCTTGCCGGCATTGGTAGCAATTTGTTTTAAGGGCGCCAAAATAGCCGTATCAACAATTTGTACGCCCGGACTGTCTTCCTTTTTGTCAGTCAACTCTTCAAAGACATTGCCGGCCTGAGCTAAAGCCAATCCCCCGCCCGGCACCACCCCTTCTTCCACGGCCGCCCGGGTGGCGTTCAAAGCATCCTCAATCCTGTCTTTTTTCTCTTTCATCTCGGTTTCAGTAGCGGCGCCAACCTTGATTACGGCCACTCCGCCGGAAAGTTTAGCTAAACGTTCTTGTAGTTTCTCTTTGTCAAAATCGCTGTCAGACATTTCTATTTCTTTTTTAATCTGCTCAATTCTTGATTTAATTTTTCCTTCCTCGCCTTTGCCTTCAACAATGGTGGTATTTTCTTTGCTGGCCGCCACCTTGCGGGCCTGGCCTAAGTCCTCAATCTGCGCGTTTTCCAATTTTAAACCGACTTCTTCCGAAATCACCCGCCCGCCGGTCAAAACAGCGATATCTTCCAGCATGGCTTTGCGCCGATCGCCAAACCCGGGCGCCTTAATGCCTAAAACGTTGAAAGTGCCGCGCAGTTTATTAACTATAAAAGTAGCCATAGCTTCGCCCTCAATTTCTTCGGCGATTATTACCAAATCCTTTTTGCCGGATTGGGCCATTTTTTCCAATAACGGCAAAATTTCCTGAATAGAAGAAATCTTTTTGTCAGTCAATAAAATATATGGATCTTCAAAAACCGCTTCCATTTTATCGACGTCAGTAATCATATAGGGTGAAACATATCCTTTATCAAATTGCATACCCTCCACCACTTCTTTTTCCACTCCGAATGACTGGCCCTCTTCTACGGTGATGACACCGTCTTTGCCAACAGATTCCATGGCCTCGGCGATTATATTGCCAATTTCCTTGTCATTGGCTGAAATTGAAGCCACTTGGGCAATTTCATCTTTTGAATTAATCGGCTTGCTCATCTCTTTTAATTTAACCACAATTTGTTTAACCTTCTTTTCCATGCCAACCCTGATTTCAATCGGATCAACTCCGGAAGAAACTAATTTCAAGCCCTCGGCAATCATAGCCTGAGCCAGAATCGTAGCCGTGGTGGTACCGTCGCCGGCGGCGTCATTAGTTTTGCTGGCCACTTCCTTTACCATTTCCGCGCCCATATTTTCAATTTTATCTTCCAGGTCAACTTCCTTGGCTACGGTTACACCGTCTTTAGTTACCTGGGGAGCGCCAAAACTTTTATCAATTACCACGTTCCGGCCCTTGGGGCCTAAAGTAACCTTAACGGCATTAGCTAGTTTGTCCACTCCTTGTTTCAGGGCCTTGCGGGCCTCTTCATTGTAGATTATTTGTTTAGACATAAATTTTAGAAATCCTAAATCCTAATATCTAAATCCTAAACAAATTCAAATTATCAAAATCCAAAATTTTTTGGACATTTGAATTTTGTGTTTTGAAAATTGTTTAGGATTTAGGATTTCGTGCTTAGAATTTAATTATAACTTTAATTTAATCTTTATGAAAAATCTTTCTTTTTATGCTCCCCAAATCCACCCATTCCAGATAATTGCTTCTCGTCACTATTTATAATTGCAAGTATATCACTTTCCTGTATCACCAGATACTCTTCCCCGCCAACCTTAATCTCGTCCGGAGAATATTTTTTAAACATTACTTTGTCTCCGACCTTGACGCTCGTCTTGGCGCGCTGGCCGCTATCAAGCAGTTTGCCTTCGCCCACGGCCACGACTTCGCCTTTCTCCGGCTTTTCTTTGTCAACTGTGTCAGGCAAGACTATGCCGGATTTTGTCACCTCGTCTTCGGTGATTGGCTTAACAATCACATGATCGTTTAATGGTTTTAATTTCATACTGTGTAAAATTTTTAATGCCTAAATCTTAAACATTAAAAATTATAAAAATTAAAAATTATCCCAATTAGCACTCTCCCAACCAAAGTGCTAAATCTTATACTATCTTAGCAAATCTAAAAATCTTGTCAAGTCTAAAATAATAACTAATTTTAAACAAAAAACGTGGATAATAATAAAATTCCATTCCACGTTTTTCTTGATTTTTCTATTTATACTTTGTAAAATTCAACCTCTCCGCCATTATCGTCTTTCATCTGAGCCCAAATTTTTATTATATTTAAGCCCTTAAATCTTTCTTTGATTATTCCCTCCACCTTAGCCATGTCTTCCAATTGTTTTTGCTTTTCCTCTTCCTTGGACTTAAAATTATAGCTGGCCTTATAGGCGCCGCAATCGCTGTGATGGAGTAAAACAACCTGGCAAGCGCAATGCAAATCGCAGGAAATTTTTATTTGTTTTAATAACAATTCCCTAACTTGCTCATCGCCGTCAACTATTTCCTTGGAAGCTCCAGCCAAAGAAACTTCGTCCGAGTCCCCCAGCAGGCCTTCTTGTTTCATCCATTTTCTTGTCTGTTCCACTAGGCGAAAATCCATACAGTGGATTATAATTGATTTGCAATGATGTGACATATTTTTAAAATCTTAAATTCTAATATCTAAATTCTAAGCAAATTCAAATTTTCAAATTATCTAAATTCAAAACTTTTTGGACATTTGAATTTTGTATTTTAAAAATTGTTTGGGATTTAGAAATTAGAAATTAGAAATTTTTACTATTCTCCCTTTATCCTCTTCCATCTCCTGGCTGCCCGGCTTCTGGCCAATTCCTTGGCAATTTTAGCCGAAAGCCCGGTAAAGCTTGCTCGGTCAAGATGGCGAATTTTTTCAATTGTTTTTTTGGCCCGCGCCCTGGCTTCTTCGGCCCGGGTCTCGTCAATTTCCTCGGCCCGTTCAGCCGTATCAGCCAGTATCACCACTTTATTTTTTAAAACTTCAATAAACCCGCCGGAAACCGACATCACTTCCCTTTTATTATCCGGCCGGACAATCTCAATCACCCCGGGCTCCAAAGCCGAAATCAAGGGAATATGGCCGGGCAAAACCGTAATCTCGCCCATCCTGGTAGGCGCGGTCACCTGAATGATTTCTTCTTTCAAAACCACCCGTTCAGGCGTTACTATTTCAAATTTGATTATTTTCGACATACTCTGCTTTGTCATTCCGAGGAGCGTAGCGATGAGAAATCTATAATATGTTAATTATGCATCTTATATTCTATTATAGATTCCTCACTCCGCTAACGCTTCGTTCGGAATGACAAAATAAATAAATTTATTTTGAAATGTCTTCAATTCCCCCTTTCATATAAAAATCCCCTTCTGATTTGCTGTCATGCTTGCCGTCAAGAATCTCTTTAAAACCTTTAATCGTGTCTTGAAGTTTCACGTATTTGCCCGGCCGGCCGGTGAAAGTTTCAGCCACAGAAAACGGCTGGGATAGGAATCTTTGAATTTTGCGGGCGCGCGAAACCGTCAGCTTGTCTTCATCGGATAATTCCTCCATGCCTAAAATGGCAATAATATCCTGTAAATCTTTATATTTCTGCAATACTTTTTGAATGCCCCGAGCAGTTTCATAATGCTCCTCCCCGACAATTTTCGGATCCAAAATTATAGAGGAAGAATCCAGCGGATCAACCGCCGGATAAATGCCTAGCTCAGTCAAACTTCTGGACAAAACAATGGTTGAATCCAGATGGCCAAAGGTAGTGGCCGGGGCCGGGTCGGTTAAATCGTCGGCCGGCACATAAATCGCCTGAAATGAGGTGATAGAACCCTTGTTGGTTGAAGTGATCCGCTCCTGCAGTTCACCCATCTCCGTGGCTAAAGTTGGCTGGTAGCCAACGGCTGAAGGCATCCGGCCAAGAAGTGTTGATACCTCTGAACCGGCTTGCGTAAACCGAAAAATATTATCTATAAAAAATAAAACATCTTGATTTTGTTCATCGCGAAAATATTCAGCAATAGAAAGGCCGGAAAGAGCTACTCGAGCTCGGCTGCCGGGCGGTTCATTCATTTGGCCAAAAACCATTGAAACCTTGTCTATGACTCCCGAGTCTTTCATTTCGTGATAAAGATCGTTGCCCTCTCTGGTTCTCTCTCCCACACCGGCAAAAACAGAATAACCGCCATGCTGCTTGGCAATATTATTTATCAATTCCATAATCACCACGGTTTTACCCACGCCGGCCCCGCCGAACATGCCGACCTTGCCGCCTTTGGCAATCGGGCAGATGAGATCAATCACCTTGATGCCGGTTTCCAGAACCTCGGTTTTGGTTGACTGTTCCGTAAATTGCGGGGCCTCTCGGTGAATGGGATAACGCTTTTTGGTTTTAACCGCCCCTTTGCCGTCAATCGTATTTCCCAAAACATCAAAAATCCGGCCCAGGGTCTCGTTGCCTACCGGCACGGAAATCCCCTCTCCGATATTTATAACCTCGTCTCCGCGCTTTAGGCCGTCGGTTGAACCCATAGCAATGGTCCTAACCAAATTTGAGCCAATATGCTGTTGGGTTTCTAGAACCAACTTGTTCTTGCCGATGTTTGTTTCCAAAGCGTGGTAAATTTCCGGCATTTCTCCCTTAAATTCTACATCAACCACCGCGCCGATTATTTGTTTAATTGTGCCTTTGTCTTTTTCCATATTTTATTTTTTCAAGCCAAAAGCTTGACAAATTAATATTTATATGATTAAATTTTAATAAATAAACCCTATTTTTAAAATAAATAATTAATCTCAAATTCTTAAAGAAAGGAGGACTAAAATGACACCGAATGAAAGAGTTAAAAATCTTTGCAGCTCATTCATTTCCCGCTTGAATAACATTGCCAATATGACTCCTGACGAACCAACGGCGGCTATGGAAAATTTTCTACACGGCCGCAGTGTAAGCGGCGAGGATGCAAAAATCTTTGAGACAATGGTCGGACAACGTGTCGCCAAAATAGTTTAAACAGCTCTTCACTAAACAATCCTTTGACCACAAGGCCAGGTAGTTTTTAAAAACTTGGTCTTATTTTTTTATTTCCGCATAATTCCGCATTAATTCCGTATCAGTCCGCATTAGTCCGCATTAGTCCGCATTTAGCGTAAAGCATTGGCACCAGCGCTAATTTCCGCGATTTCAGCGGTGATAGCCGCCTGGCGGGCCTTGTTATAAAAGAGCTTTAATTCGCTGACCATATCCTCGGCCGCTTCCGTGGCCTGGTGCATAGCGTTCATCCGGGCTGAATGCTCGGAAGCATTGGCTTCCAGGAGCGCCTGAAACAACTGCACTTCAATCAACCGCGGAATCATCTGATCTAAAACTTCATTCGGACTTGGCTCAAAAGTATAGTCATATATAAATTTATCTTCTTTTAAATATTCATCTTCTTTTTCTTTTATAAATTCCTTATCAATTCCCAATCTTGAATCTTGCCCCACTATTCCTAAAAATTCATCCTGGGTGGAAATGTCAACCGGTAGTAGCTGTTTGACCCGTGGCACCTGTTTGGAGGCGCTAACATAATCGGTATAGGCCACCATTATCTTGTCATAAGTTCCAGCCAAAAATTCCGAGACTAACAGCTGAGCCACCGGCACGATTTCGCTCACTTCGCTGGCCAAATCCAATTTTGGAAAATCCGCAATTATTTTGTGCCCATGGTGATGAATGCCGGCTCCCTTTTTACCCATTAGCACAAATTCCGCTTCCACCACTACCTCTTCCCCGAGCATATGGTACTTTTTTATTGATTCATGGACCTTGTTGATAATAGCCATATTAAATCCGCCACAAAGGCCGCGGTTGCTGGTTATCAAAACAATCCCCACTCTTCTTACTTGATCGCGTTTCTTTAGGAGCGGATGGAGTTCCTCGCCGCTGCCATTCCCAGCCCGAGAAAGATTCAAGACCGTTGCCCAGCTCAAATTAGCATAGGTCCGGGTCCTTAAAACCGCCTCTATGGCTTTTCTCATTTTAGAAGCCGCCACCATTTCCATCGCCTTGGTGATTTTTTTGGTGCTGGTGATGGATTTTATTCGCCCTTGTATTTCTTTGGCATTTGCCATATTTCACTTTGTTATTCCCGCGAAAGCGGGAATCCAGGAGGTAATAATACAATCACGGATATTAATTAATTTAATTTTATAAAAAAATTTTACGGACTTACCCTGGATTCCCAATCAAGTTGGGGATGACAATTATTGCTTTTCTGATTCTTTTTTAATCAAGTAACCTAACGTACTTTTGTAATCCTTAATCAATTTCTCCATATTTTTTTCCATTCTTTCATCCAGTTCGCCCTTTTTAACTATCTCTTTTATTATTTTATCTCCACTCATGTCTGCGTATTTAAATAAGTCCTGCTCAAATTCACTCATTTTTTCAACCGGCACATCGTCTAAAAGCCCAGAAGTAACAGCAAAATAAACTAAAACTTGCTTGTCAACCGAAACCGGCTGATATTGGTCCTGCTTAAATATTTCCATCAAGCGCTTGCCTCTTTCCAACTTGATCCGAGTTTCCTCATCTAAGTCAGAGCCAAATTGGGCAAAAGCCGCCAGTTCGCGGTATTGGGCCGCTTCCAGCCTCATCTGGCCGGCCACTTTTTTGACAGCCTTAATCTGAGCAGCTGAGCCAACGCGAGAAACCGACAAACCAGCGTTGACCGCCGGCCGCTGGCCCTGGTAAAACAAATCCGGTTCCAGATAAATCTGCCCGTCGGTAATGGAAATCACATTAGTCGGAATATAAGCCGATACGTCCCCGGCTTGGGTTTCAATAATTGGTAAAGCCGTAATAGACCCTCCACCCTGTTCTTTGCTTAGCTTGCAGGCCCGCTCCAAAAGCCGGGAATGCAAATAAAATACATCTCCGGGGTAAGCTTCGCGCCCCGGCGGCCGGCGAAGTAAAAGCGAAATCTCCCGGTATGAAACTGCATGTTTGGATAAATCATCATAAATTATCAAAACGTCTTCACCTTTGTCCAAAAAATATTCAGCCATAGCGCAGCCAGCATATGGGGCAATATAAATTAATGATGCCGGATCAGAGGCCCCGGCCAAAATTATAGTGGTGTATTTCATGGCCCCGGCTTCCTCCAATTTAGCCACCAGTCCGGCGATTTTTGATTCTTTTTGGCCGATAGCCACGTAAATGCACTTCATATTCTCGCCCTTCTGATTAATAATAGCATCAATGGCAATGGCGGTTTTGCCGATTTGCCGGTCGCCTATAATCAACTCGCGTTGTCCCCGGCCGATCGGTATCATCGCGTCAATCGCCTTGATGCCGGTCTGAACCGGCTTATTGACCGACTCGCGCTCAATCACGCCGGGAGCAATTTTCTCAACCGGATAAAATTTATCCGTCCTTATCTCGCCCTTGCCGTCTAGAGGCTGGCCTAAAGGATTCAAAACCCGGCCAATAATTTCATCTCCAACCGGCACTTCCAATATCCTTTTCAAAGCCATTACCCGGTCGCCTTCTTTAATGCCGCTTGCTTCACCCAGTACAATCACCCCGACGCTATCCTCTTCCAGATTAAGTACCACTCCGTAAACTTTATTCGTTTTATTCGTTCCTGATTCGTGTCCATTCGTGTGTTCGCCCACGGCGAACTCTATCATTTCGCTCATAGCCACGTCAGACAAACCGGAAATCCGGGCAATGCCGTCGCCGACTTCTGTCACTGTACCCACTGTTTGCTCTTTAATTTCAGCTTTAAAATTTGTAATTTGTTTTTTTAATTCTTCAACAATGAAATCTTTGGTATTACTCATATTGAAATAGTAATTAGTAATTAGTAATTAGTAATTTGGGGGTAAAAATTATCCAAATTACCAATTACAAATTACAAATTTCCGATTCCTACCTCACCATCTCACTCTTCAAATCACTCAACCTCGTCTTCATACTGCCGTCCAAAATTTTATCACCATACTTAATCACCACTCCGCCCAGAATATCTTTATCTAAATTTTTTTCTAAAACAACAACTTTCGCTCCTGACAATTTGGCAATATAACTATTTAACAATTTAATTACGGAATCATCAAGTTTTCGCGCGCTTGTAATTTCAGCCTCCACTATCCCCTCTCCCTTGTTTCTAATTTTAACAAATTCATCAATAATTTTTTCCCCCAATTTTAGATTATTATTTTTTACTAAAACTTCAACAAACTTTTTTATATCAACCTTAACCTGACTACCTTTTTCGTTTTTAGTAATCTCATATAATGTTTGGGCGTATTGTCGGGGGGTAATCCTCATTTTTATTGTTTGGCTTCGCGCCGGGCGTCCCGCCCGCGCGACAGACGTACGTTGTAAAACCAACGTACCCGTTGCCGATAGCGAAGCCGGCGAAAATTAAACAACTAACTTTTATCTTATTACTTATTACTTATTACTTATTACTTTCTTAATCATCTCCTTCTCCTTCTTCCCATCAATTTTTTTCTCTAAAATTTTTTCCAAACTCATCACCACTAAATCAGCCACTTCTGTCTTGATTTCTCTCAAAGTCTTGGCTTTCTCGGTCCTCACTTGGGCTTTTTCCTGCTCAATAATCTGGCCAATATCCTCTTTGGCTTTTTTAACCATCTCCTCTCTTTTCTTATCCGCCTGCCGGGCGGCTTTTTCCAGAATAATACTGGCTTCTTTCTTGGCCTGGCTCAATTTTTTATTATAATCTTCTTCGGTATTGGCCAATTTTTCCTCAATTCTTTTAGCGTCTTCCAAGCTCTTTTCCACCTTTTCTGTCCGCTCATTCATGACTTTAAACAAAGGCTTTAAGGCAAAATAATAAAGCGCGCCCAAAACAATGGCAAAATTAATCGCCTGGGCGATCAAAAGCTTGATATCTATGTGGAATGTTTCAATTAAGGAGTCCATGAATTTGTAATTTGTAATTTGTGAATTTGGGTATTCTATAAAAATAATTTAATCTAGCCCCAAATTACCAATTACGAATTTCTTGTTAATAATCTAACCTCTGCCCCGGCAACCAAGGCCAAGGCAGTTCGTTAAATTACTAAAAGCACCTCTTACTTTATCCCGAACGCAATAACTAACGCGTAAATCGCGATCGCTTCGGCAAAAGCAGCGGCCAGAAGCATGGGGACTAAAATTTTTCCGGCGGCTTCCGGATTGCGGCCAATGGCTTCCATGGCTTTGGCGCCGATAAAGCCAATGCTCAGACCCGGTCCGATTGAACCGATGCCGATGGCCAAAGCTTTGGCTAACATGACATTTTCCATAAATTTTATAACAATTAATTATTTATTTCTACAAATTACAAATTTTTTACAAATTTACAAATACTAGCTAAAACATCTTAACAAACATTTGTAAATTTGTACTTGATTTGTATATTCGTAGGGGTTTAATGTTCTTCAACTGAAGTACTCATGGTTAAATACGCCAATATCAACATAGCAAAAATCAGCGCTTGAATCAAGCCGACAATCACTTCCAGAAACATAAACGGAATCGGCAGGCCAAAAGCCAATATGGCCGACATTGAAACCAGTAAAACCTCGCCGGCAAAAATATTGCCAAATAACCGAAAAGACAGACTAGCCACTTTGGCCAGTTCGCCGATTATTTCAATCAACCCCACAAAAACTTTAATCGGATTAACAATCAAAACGCTCGGATCTTTTCTTACTTTCTTGGGAATTTCCAAAACGGCTTTGATATTTATGAATTTATTCAAATACTGCCAGGCCCCAACCGCTATCACTCCGATAATGTGACTGGCCACCACGCCAATCGTAGCCAAGGCCAAGGTAGTATTAAGGTCGGCTGTCCCGCCCCGAAAATACGGCACAAAAACTTTTTGTCCATGTTCGCTTACAACTTGTCCGATGGAACCAATCCCGGGCAGGAGCCCCAGCCAGTTGGAAAATAAAATAAAAGTAAAAAAAGAAAATACTAATGGAAAAAATTTCAGAGATTTCTGGCGCGAGCCGGTGACCGAATCAAAGATTCCTAAAAATCCCTCTACTACCATTTCCATCGCGTTCTGCAGTTTTCCCGGCACCTGGCTTATTTTTTTTTTTATCAACAAGCTGACAACTATAATTAAAAATACCGCCAGCCAAGAATTTAAAAGCGAGTTGGTAATATTAAAACCGCCAATATGAAAAATCGGCTCGGCAAAAAGTGTATGATCATGTTGAATCTCTGTTTGCACAGTTTCGTTCATTGTTTCGGGACTAGCTGACATAAAAAACTATCAGTTAAATTAGTTTAAATTATAAAACGTTGTTGTGTTTGTTATTCCAGCGAAAGCGGGAATCCAGGGTGGAGTAGTATAATTATTAATATTAAATATTTTAATTTTATAAACAATAACTGTGCGGATTTATCCTGGATTCCCAATCAAGTTGGGAATGACAAAGAGGGTATACTCTTGTAATGCTGAAATGATTATTTTTTATCCTCACCTCTGCCTTTTTACTCTTTCTCAATCCTCTTGTACTCCTCCTTCACAATTTTTACCAACCCCATCATTGAAATAAAAAAGGCCAGCCCCACCATGGCCAAAAACAGCCAGGGCTCGCTTCCATATTTTTTGTCCAACCATTTGCCCAAAAACGCGCCCAGTATCACCGGCACCGCGATCCAGCCGGAAAACTTGCCAAACAAAACTAAAGCCGGCTGCCACCAGGCAACAATTTTTTCTTCTTTAGCCTCTTTTTTGCCAATATCCATAAAGAATCTAGCCTAGTAAAATAAAAAAACCGTATTACGGCGAATTACTTTATTCCAACCAAAATGTGGATAACCTAAGCCAATTTTATCTTACCAAATAATAAATCTTCGGTCAAACCTCCTCCCCCCCCTTTTTTTTTGCCCTTTTGGGTCCTATCAAACCTTTTAACTCCTATATTCCGAAAAACTCCCTGGCGTTTTGGGTGGTAATTTCAGCCACCCGCTCCGGGGTTAAATTCCTGATTTCTGCGATCCTTTTGGCTACAAATTGGACCAAAGCCGGTTCATTTCGTTCTCCCCGGTGCGGCTCCGGCGTCATGTAGGGGCAGTCGGTTTCTATCATCAGCCTGTCCGGCGGCATTTTTCTAATCAGGTCATCCCAGCGCTTGGAAAAAGTGATCATGCCGGTAAAAGAAATCATCAAACCTAAAGAAAAATATTTCCAAGCCAAATCCTCGTCCCCGGAAAAACAGTGCATCACCGCCCAAGGCTTGTTGGTCGGAATCAGTTCCCGGTAATTTTTTTTGAAATCTTTCAAGATTGAGAGCATGTCATCGTGAGCTTGCCGGCAATGGATTATGGCCGGCAAATCCAGACTGCGGGCCAAAAGCAAAAACTGGCCAAAAACATCCTGTTGTTTTTTCTTTATCGCTCCTACGTCTTCGTCCAGATTAATATGAAAATAATCCAAGCCAACCTCGCCTATGGCCACTATTTTTTCAAATTTAGCCAGCTTCTCGTAATTATCATAATTAAACTCTTCAGCTCTGGTGACAAACTCATAATCCCATTTTTTGTCCCTGGCCACCTGTTTTTCCAAATGAATCGGATGCAGGCCCACAGCCGCATAAACACCCTTTTCATACTTGTTGGCCAAATTCAGGGCCCTTTGCGAGGTTTTGTATTCAGAGCCAACCACAACCATCCAGGTCTCCCTGTCCAGGGCCCGGCGAATCACCTCATCGGTATCGTCTTTAAATTCTTTAAAATTTATATGGGAATGGGTATCAACTAACATAAAACACTCAAATTTACGAATACATTCAAATCTACAAATATTCTATTCGTAGATTTGTATAAATTTGTAGATTTGGGTGCATAAATAAACAACCAGCCCCTAATTTAAGGACCGGCTGTTTACTTTTAAAATTATTGATTTTGATCCGGAGTCTGCTCCGAACTTTCTTGAGGGGCTTCAGATTGTTTTTGTTCTGCGCCCTCTTGTGATTCATCTTTTTTGCATTTTCCGAACAATTTTTTAAACCAATTGCACATAGCTTTTTTCTTTAATTTATAAGTATTCTTACCTGACTATATATTACCATTATTGAATAAAAATAGCAAGGAATTTCAAGCTTTTCCTCCTCATTGAAATAATCTTGAAATTAAGGTATGCTATAAATAGTTTTGAAAAATATTGCTTTTTTACAAAATACTTTTTGTGAACATTTAAATTAACCCTAAAAATCAAAAAAGGAGGGCTGGCTATGCCAACCACGAAAGAAATAAAACCCGACCCCTTTAGAAGTGTAAAATTTTGTTTTTGGCTTTTCTCTATTTTCTTTATCTTTCCCATAGGAGGAATTGAACTTCCTAAACGCTTTTTCATTGACTGGAAAGCCATAATTATAATTTTGACGGAAAAAAGTGTCAACTGGCAACTGTTTCTTTGCCAAGATGCAATTTTTATCTTGCTGGCGAGTATCTTATATTTATTCATGTGGCTATACTTCATTAGAGGGTTAATTCCTTTAATTGAATATGTCCGCAAGTTTTTCCGCTAACGATAAAAAAATCCGGCCAAAAATTCCCGGGGGATAAAATCTATCCCCTGTTCACAAAAGGTATTTTGTTAATATAAAAATCGCAAACAATCTTCTTTGCGAAAATTTTAAAAATTTCCAAAATAACCCAAATAAGGAGGTAAATTATGGCTGACAAGACTGACTTTGATAAGCTCGCAGAAGCTATGAAGAAAAAATGGCCGGTTGTATTAACCAGGGGAAAGAAAAGTAATATAAAATTTTTCAGTACTTATCAGCTCCATGTAACATCTGAAAGTATTGCCTGCAAACTTCTGGAGGAAGAAGGCACTGAATCTGTGGTAATTTTCACGGGAAATTTATGGGCCAAAAAAGAACTGGCTGCATATCAGAAAAAAAACCGGGCCAATAAATAAGGAGTGGGTATTGGTGGAAATGGCTTGCCTGCTTTCACTAATATCTCCAATCGTTTTTAAAAAATTTCACTATAACTAATTTAACCAACTTTCATGTCCAACTTCATTATAAACGGCGGGGAAAAATTAAAAGGCACAGTCAAAGTTGACGGCTCAAAAAATGCGGCCCTGCCCATAATTTCGGCCTGTCTTTTGACTGACAAGCCGTCAATTTTAACCAATGTGCCGGATATTGCCGATATTCATACGCTTTTATCTATTCTGGAGTTTCTAGGCGCAAAAACCGAATACAAAAATAAAGTATTAAAAATTAATCCTAAGAATTTAAAAAATAAAAAAATTCCGCATAAATTAGTTTCCAAAATCAGGGGCTCAATCGTGCTGCTAGCTCCCCTGCTGGCTCGCTTCCATGAAGTCCAGCTGTCTTTTCCGGGCGGCTGCGTAATCGGCAAAAGGCCGATTGACGCCCATCTGCATGCTTTCCGCGAACTGGGAATAAAAATAATTTCTGACCAGGAAATAATACATTTGAAAGCGCCTAAACTGACCGGCAAAAATTTCTCTATGACAGAAATGAGTGTTACGGCCACAGAAAATGCGATCATGGCCGCTTGCCTAGCCCAAGGGAAAACCACCATCCGGTTGGCTGCGTCCGAACCGCATATTCAGGACCTTTGTCTGGCCATAAATAAAGCCGGGGCTAAAATTTCCGGAGTTGGTACCCATGATTTAACCATAAACGGAGTTAAAAAAATTAAAGGGCTAACGCACAAAATAACCTCTGATTATCTGGAAGTCGGCACCTTTGCCATCGCCGCCGCTGTTACTGGTGGACACGTCATTATTAAGGATGCCCGGGAAAACCACCTGGACAGCTTTTGGCAAAAGATGAAAGAAGTGGGCGTAAATTTCCAGCACCGCCAAAATGAAGTGGAAATTTTTCCCAGTTCTAATTTAAAATCTGCCAACATAAAAACAGCTGTTTTTCCTTCCTTCCCTACCGACCTACAAGCCCAATTCGCAGTTTTACTCACTCAAAGCCGGGGAATAAGCCAAATATTTGAAAGTCTTTTTGACGGCAAAATGAATTATATTTTTGAACTAGAAAAAATGGGCGCCCATATCGCCTACATTAATAACCACGAAGCCATGATTTTCGGGAAAACTAAATTAAAAGGCTGTCCGGTATCTTCCCTTGATATCAGGGCCGGAGCAGCCATGGTCCTAGCCGGCCTCTCTGCTCAAGGACAAACCGAAATCTCACAGATAAACTATATTGACCGCGGCTACTCTAACCTAACAGGCAAGCTCCGCTCTCTCGGCGCCGACATAAAAAGAATTAATTAATCTTATTCATTCGTAATTCGCGTCATTCGTATTTATTCGCGGATTAGCATCACACTTGTGACCAAAAAAACTCGCACCAAATTATTTCTGTTTTTCTGCCTAGCTTTTTTAATTATCACTCCCCTAACCGCTCTTTATGCGGCCGGCTATAAAATTAACCTAACCTGGCCGCCAAAATTCGGCCAAACCCTGCAAAAAACAGGGATGTTTATTTTTGACACCCAACCCCGGGGAGCCAAAATTTATTTAGACGGAAAACTCCAACAAAAATTTTTTGATAAATATTTCTCTCTAGAAAGTGATTTTGTCACCACACCGACAAAAATTAAAAATGTTCTGCCTGGCCAGCATGACATTAAAATTGAACTGGACGGCTATTGGCCCTGGACAAAAAAATTGGAAATCCACCCGGGAGAGTCCACTTATGCCGAGGATATAAATCTATTTAAAAAAAATCTGCCCCTGTCAATCCTCGGTATCAAAAATCCGTTAATAAAACAATCGCCGGACAGTAAATATCTGGCCCTGATTAATGATAAAAAAATCTACGCTCTCAACCAAGAAACGGAAGAGATAATTGAATTTCCCGATTTGATTGACTCTAGCCTGGAAAACAAAATCCTTTGGGCGCCGGACAGCCAAAAATTTATTGCCGACCTGTCCGCCCTAAAAGACAATAAAGCCATGTTTGATTTAGCCAACCAGGATAAACCGATTTTACTTAAAGAATTAGTCAAAAAAAACATTGATAATGTTAAATGGGGAAATAATAAAATATATTACCAATACAAAAATTCCATTAACTCCTTTGACTTAAATTACAATGTCAACAATACTATTTTTAGCGGTGAAAACTATTTGGACTATCTAGTCAGCGATAACTATATTTTTATAATCGCCAAAGAAAAAACAGACAATTCAATAAAATTAAGAACTTACTCCACTAAAAATCTTGAATTAATAACAGAAATTGACCTGCCCCTAAGCTCCGGCTATGAGTTAACCGGCTATAAATATAATTTACTAAACCTATACGACTCAAACCATCAGATTCTTTATTTGATAAATCCGGCCTCGCTCGTCAATCCGCTCAAGGAAATTATTAATAATGTTAAATATACCCAGTGGATAGACAGCCAAAAATTATTATACGCCAATGATTTTGAAGTCTGGCTGTTTGATTTGAGCCAAGGCCAAAAAAATATCCTGACCAGAATTAGCTACCCCATCATCGGCATTGCCTGGCATCCCAGCAATAATTACATCTTTTATGCCACCGAAAATAGCCTGAATATAATTGAGTTGGACCAAAGGGAAAAAAGGAACATCACCGAGTTAATCTGGCTGCAAAAAATAACTTCCATACACTTGAATAAAAAAGGCAACGCTCTTTATTTCCAGGCCCAGATCGGCAACCAGGAAGGGTTGTATAAATTGGAAATCCACTAAAATATTTGGATTAAATAAAAAAGACCCCTCGCGTCAAAATGACCGCGAGGGGCTTTTTATTTTACTTTAAAATTTCTAATTCACCTAATTTCTAATAAAATGTTTAATGCCAAATTCCTAATACTAAAAACTGAATAAAAATCAAATTTAACATTTGACATTAGAAATTTAAAATTTTATTAGAAATTAGGAATTAGGTGAATTAGAAATTTACATTAAACTAGCTTCTTAAAATATTTCTTTAATTCCCCACCGATATCTTTCCTGTCCACTGCGTAAGTCAGCATGGTTTTGAGGTAATTTAAAGGATCGCCGGTAGTCATCCATTGCCCGTCTTCTACTTCTTTAGCATAGAACTCCCCGCCCCTTTTGATATATTCAGTAATGGCGTCAACGATCCAAAGTTCGTTGCCCTTGCCTAAAGGAGTCTTTTTTAGAATATCAATAATCTCTTGATTCAAAATCATTCGTCCAAAATCAGCAAATTGAGACGGCGCTTCTTCGGCGGTCGGCTTTTCAATAATTCCTTCCAATTGCATAGTTCCTTTTTTTAATTTAACTATTCCGTATCTATGTAAAACTGACTTTGACATTTTTTGCACGCCGATCATCAGATGCCCGGTTTTTTCATAATCCTCCACCATTTGCTTGGCAAAAGAAATTTTTGATTTTACCAAGTCATCTCCCCAAACAAACATGAAGGGTTCGTCCTTAACCAAGCTGGCGGCCGACAAAACCGGTGTGCCGTTGCCGTAAGGGCCTTTTTGGCGCACATAAATAAAGTTGGCTATATCGGCGATTTTTTTTATTTTCTCCATCAATTCCAACTTGTTGGCTTTTTTCAGTTCATTAATCAAAGCCCAATTGTAGTCAAAGTGGTCTTCTAGGGGCTTTTTGTCCCACTTGGTGACTAAAATAATATCCTCAATACCGGCTTCCACTAATTCTTCCACCACCAGCTGAATAATCGGCTTATCCACGATTGGAAGCATTTCTTTGGGCATGGCTTTGGTGGCGGGCAAGAACCTAGTCCCGGACCCGGCTACAGCCACGATGGCTTTTTTAATTTTTTTCATAATGCTATAAATTTAATTAGTAATACAGTACGTGTTAAAATTAGACATAGCGACTTAAGTTAATATTTGTGAGGCTGATTTCCTAAAATCTGACAAATCATTTTATATCTATTTTCACGATTCATGCCTCTATGAATTCGCAATAAGTTCTTTAAAGTTGTATTACTGCCATCTATGG
>Ga0210057_1004967_pt1 | contig 17312 bp, 16 predicted proteins | sample CryGeyCG2114_010_2_FD_183968 | JGI IMG/M metagenome (GOLD analysis project Ga0210057, IMG submission 183968) | Groundwater microbial communities from aquifer - Crystal Geyser CG10_big_fil_rev_8/21/14_0.10 (SPAdes) (version 2) | ecosystem: Environmental > Aquatic > Deep subsurface > Groundwater ...
TGCATTTTCCCCAAGTTTTGCTATTATGCAACCTGTATTCTAGAATCACACATTCCGCGGTAGCTCAGTGGTAGAGCAAGCGACTGTTAATCGCTTGGTCGTAGGTTCGATCCCTACCCGCGGAGCATAGAGACACATTTAGTGTCAGAAGTAGGTTTTACCTTTTCTCTGTAAGGGGTTTTGTGAGTTCGAGAACTCTTTTGAACCCCAGAAAGCCTTAACGGAAAAGTCATTGCAGGAATGTGCAAATAACCGCTTGGTACAAGGGTTTCAGCGGTTATTTGTGTTGGTTCGAGAATTTCATTCACTTTCGGCATCCACTCTGCTAAAAATCCAAATGCTTTGGTGTATTCGGGTGTAACCACACCTTTGATCACAGAGATATTTGAAAACGCATACGCTAAAAGTAAGCGCCGTTCTTCTGTATTTGCTTTTTCGCTTTTATAAATATCTCCAGCACGAAGTGCAAGCTCGTGGATTGCGTAACCGATCTTGTAGTAGTCTGTATTGTCCGCGTTTAGCTTCCTGAGAGCTTCTGTGAGGGTCTCACGCTCCTTTCCGAATGTGTTTACCTTCTCGTCATAAAACTCGCCAGAGATCCTCCCATCAAGTTTATCATCGTACATAGTTTTCATACGCTGTTGGATACGCTGGAGACTGGCATTTATTCCGTTTACCTGTGCCTCGTGAAGGGCAGATTCTTCGCTATGGCTCTCCTTAAGAGCTTTCTTGAGTGTATCTAGCACTAAGCCGTTTTTGGGGGCTATAGAGGCTAGGTGAGCCATTAAATCTACTTCCACAGTCTCCTGACGTATGTACTTCTTGTCTTTGCCAAGCTGGGTTTTGCACTGCTTACAAGCACCGTACCAGTGTCCTTTTTGGATCTCCCACGTAACCGTCCGTTGGCAGTTCCCACAGAAAACTTTACCCCTGAACTCTTTAGAATGTTTGTTGTGATACGGAGCACTTAGTCGGGTTAACCTTGCGCTAACTTGATCAAATAAATCTCTTGAGATTATCGGCTCGTGCTTGCCCTGATACTCCTTGTCTTTCCATACAAACTTGCCGTAGTAGAAAGGATCGCAAAGCAACTTATGGATCTTGCTCTTAACAACACGACCTCCTGCTCGACTACGAAATCCGAGTTCATACATTTTATTTCCTAGTGATGGCGTGGAGTAGTTGCCAGTTGCATACAGCGTGTACATTTCCTTTATGTACGGAGCAACTGTCTCATCAATGATGTGGATCTTGTGACCTTTCTCTCCGATAGTTTTATATCCGAGAGGTGGTTTAGTAGGCAACCAACCTTGTGAGGTTTTCTCTTTTTGCCCTTTTTTGACTTCCTCTGATAAGTTGTTCGTATAGAAGCGAGCCATCGCCACCTTCATATCCCACACAAAGTTTTCGTGTGCTTTTGTGTGTTTACTCACCACAAAGTTTTCCTTTACAAAGTGGATTTCTCGCCCATCACCTTCGAGGATCCAATCACTCGCGGTGGCGGCATCTTTGAGGTTACGAGTTAGACGATCAATCTTCTCACAAAGAATGACGCTGATCTTTTCTTTCATCACAAACTGGATCATTTCAATAAACATTTTGCGGATCTGTTTTCCGCTTGCGGACTCCGTAACCCTGTAGATCTTCACCAGCTCAAAACCCCTCTGCTCAGCATAATCCTTGAGGAGTTTTTCCTGTGCTTCTAGCGAGTATCCAGTCTCTTCTTGTTCCTTAGTGGATACTCGTGCATAGATTACTGCTTTATTTTTTCCATTAGTTTCCATATTGGTTAATTATATTTTAGCAATTAGCTCCCAGAACGCATAGTTCAGGTTTTTGCTTAGTTTACTGCTAAAATAAAGTTGGATTTATTGTTTCTGTGCTCCCATTTTGATTTTCTTGTGCAATCCCGCACTCAACCTTTAAATAACAACTCACAATAAATTCATCTACATTTGTAAATAGTTCGTGCGCTATTGCATCGAAAGTGTCGTCGTCCAACTTACCATTCACATCGAGCAACTTACTCTCCATATCACCTAGATCAGCTTCAATATACCTACGAGTAATTTTTATAACTTCATTTGGATAAAATGTCATATTTTTATTTATTAAGATTTATAATTTGAGAAAAAATGCTTGCAGATCTCATCAAGCAGAAACGACATAATTGCTTTTTCAGACTTTGCTAATTCTTTAAGCTTTTTATGCCACTTATCGCTGACGCGAACCTGTACTGTCTTTCTCTTCTCGCACTTACGGGCAAAGTATTTCTGAACCACTTTATTATCCGCCTTTGCTTTCTCTATATCGGCGGAAGTGTAGAGTTTTTTCTTTTTTGTCGACATATTTTTGTGAGACTTTTACCCCCCTCATATATACGTTTTCTACGTTTATAAGAAAGGGAAACTAATAATATATACAGAGCATCTTGTTTTAGTGTCTTGCCCCCTCAGAGTTGATACATTTATATTGAAATGAATACTCCTACTAGCTCACACCTCAACAACTAGTTAGTTGCCTGATGTTCAGATGAGGTCGCCCGTCGTGAAGTCGACACGGATCGGGCGATTATATCTGAACACCAGAATACTTTTTCAGTCGGTTTTTTAAAGAGGACTTACTGACGACCTCCGATGTTCTGATTGTTCTCTAGATCAAATACCCAGATCTGCTTCGAAATAAATCGGAGCAGATTAAGATGTTTGAACTTTCTGTCGGTGGTCAATCTTTGCGAGCAAATCGAAATACGCCACCCAGTTAAGGAGGATTTCGCTTGCATCTTTTTGCGTTAGGACAACACCGTATTCTTTTTTTACAGCGTCTCTAAACTCCTCTATGGTTTGTTCGCTTACCATAGATACTTTTTATCGTTTTTAAGTCGCTTAAAAAATACTTAAATAACGAAAAAACGCGGTCTTCTGACCACGTCTTTCCTATACTTTATGAGTTATCCACTTTTTAAGTATTTTTAAGTGGAGCTTTTGAGTTTATTTTGTCTCTGTACAAGAGCTTTCTCTGTTTGCACAGAGACTTTGAACTTTGGTTTGAAACTATTATCAAACAGTTCGATGATTTCTTGTTTTGGATATTTGGTATTTGTTCTGATCTTATTACTTGGGTGGTAGTTGAGATAATCGTAGAGACTCTGTGTCTCCTTGTTACGATCAATATAGCCATTGCTTACTAGCTCAAAAAATATCTGCCAAATCTTTATACTCTTACTTACTTTGAGTGGGTGCAGATAGTCTTCATTGATAACTATATCGTAGTCGTTTTTGGAATGATCTGAGGTAAAGCACTCCACTAACTTGATCACCTGCTCGTCTGGGAGTTCTTTACCAGTCTCTCTGAGGTTTAGTGTGGTTTTGATTAGAGCTGTTAAAAGCGAGGCTTTTGGATAGCTAGGCGATGTTCCTAGGACTGGATCAGGGATCTCAATGCTTTCAAAAATGTGAAAATCATCGATTAGCTTTGTTCGTAGGGTAGTTAGTCTCTCTTGGTCAAAGGTCTCCATTTTAGACCTCTGCTTTAGGTGGCTCTTCATTTCTGCTGTATCCAAATGATCAAAATCGATGTTATGAATCGCAAGTTCTGGTTCAGAGTACAAAATAGTAAGCATATCTTGCAGATCAGCTGTCTCAACTTTTTTTAGAAGCTTTACATATACCTTCTCTATTTTTTCAGCAGTTTTTTCATTCATATTATTTCCCATAGATTATTTTTCTCTCTGCGTCAGTGAGTTCGTAAAGCTCTGAAAAAATATCGTTAAGCTCGGTTGTGAGGATTTGAATATCTAACTTTTCCTCATTACTTTCAACAAAATCCTTCGCTGTGGTTATTTTTAGGATTTGATCAACTACTTTAATAATCCTGTCCCTATCTTTTTTATCAATCTTAGGAATAGGAAAATCATTCAGCATATTCTTTGTGAATGTAGTTCCTTGATTGTAGCTAGATGCTGGATAGCGCTCTTTAATGTAGAAAAGGGCTAGATTGTTATTGATTAGTCCCAGAAGAAACTTCAAGTCCTCCATGGTCTCACCAGTAATGATTAAAGTTGTCTTTGCAGGAATGAACACGCCAGTAGTATCAAGATACCCATCAAGAAGGTTGAGTCCTTTTATTATGATTTTTGGTTTTATAGACTTTTTGCCATATGAGTTTGAAAACTCTTTCAGAAACTTACTTTTTATTACGATAGGTTGTAAATATTTATCTCCAAGATAAGTCATCTCTTTCTTGCCCCATCTCATCGAGTATTTACTGATTGTTCCAGTATTTATGATTTTTAGATGGCTCTCTGAATCAAAATCACGGTCCCCAAGATTTTCAACGAGAGGTTTGAGCTTATAGGCGTCAGATGTTGCACAAGCATTTTCACATACACCGAAAGCAGAGAGTTTATTTGGTAAAGCCGAAATCCGACCAATGAAATCTAGGTTATCTGAAAACAAGTGATCCAAGCTGTATGGTGAAATGAGGGTGCTTTTATCTATAGATCTTTTTATAACGAAATCATTACCTGTATATTCCAGTATTCTCATTGAGGTACTTATCTTTTTTGAAATGAAAGTTATTATTGAATCAACTTTTGCAGTATCGAAAATCTTCCGTCCAGATTTTAATACCGCAAAGATGTGATCAATCGTGCCTTTCCGAAGCTCGTCACCAAATGATTTTGAGATCCATTTGTCTGGTGTAATGTAAGTCAAAATCCCATTTTCATCTGTGTACTTAAAACCCAACTCAAAGAAAGCAATATATAAATCCCAGTTACCCCGTGTCCAGCGATAAGTCTTTTGGATTTTATCTCTTAAATCACCTTGTCCATTTTTCACCATTCCTTCTGAATCAACATAGGGTGGATTTGCGATCACTATACTAAAAGCCATCACTCCAAACATAAAAGATGGACTAAAGAAACTGGCAGACCATTCATTGTCAAAAGGTCTATAAGTCTTTAGTTGTTTTGATCTGATCGACTCACCAAAAAGTCCCTCTCCTTTATTTACAAGACTTTCGTAATCCGATCTTAGTTTTTTCTTTTTATTTAGACTTTCTGTGTTGAAATATCCATCTCGGATTTCCTGAAGTTTATTTGCCAGTTCTGGGTCATCACCAAAGGTAGTAACACCGCTTTGATCAAGATCAATGAGGGTGTTCGCACAGATAAACTTAAACTCTAAATTTGGTAGAGGTTTAATCTTTTTTGAGTCCGCTTCTTCATCAACGATGATAGACAACCAAGATCGAAGACGTGAGATTTCGATAGCCATCGGGTCAATATCTATGCCGTAGATATTCTTTTCAACGATCTGTAGCTTTGCCTTATAGGTATCGAAGCGAGGCTCCAGACGCTCATAAACCCTTACTAGGAGTTGCATCATACCTATTGGGAATGCCCCCGATCCACAAGCTGGATCTAGAACCTTGAGATCATCAAGTGCCTTGATTATGCCGTCTTTATAAGGCTTCCAGTCTCTACGCCAGTTGTGATCTTGGTCTTGGAAGTCCTTATCGGGCGCGTCAATGAGTTGCACAAATCTCTGGTCTCTATACTGATCTTCTGGGATCTTTGTCTTTAAATATTCTCGCAAAGATTCACGACACATATAGTCCACAATCTCGCGTGGTGTGTAGAATGCACCTTTTGCTTTACGTGCCTGCTCACCAGTTTCCTCAGTCATTTCAGCAAGAAGATTCTCAAAGATCCTCCCCAACATTTCAGGATCGATCGCCACCTGTTGGAACTGACTGGTACTTTCATCAGTGGTGAAGTTGTATCCAGATAGGAAGTCAAACAGATCGTCAAAATAGTTCTTTGGGAAAGTAAGTTTATTATTTTTATAGAGATCTGTATTTCGTGCCTCAAAAAGTCCTCCGTTTAAGAATGGGGTTACCTCGTCCTTATAGTCTCGATCATCAATAGGAGTATTGAGCACACCAAAGAAAAGGTTCTCAAGATTCTTTCGATAGTACTCATTATCATCAACAAACGAATGCGAATCGAAGTATTTTTTGTCTGGATTTATGACACCTTTTTTATCCAAGAACCAACAAAAGATCACACGTCCGAGAAGACGGTTTGCAAAAAGTGAAGCGTGCTTATTGTCAAAAGTATCCTCTTTTGTAAGATGCTGTCGGAGAGTGATAAATCTCTCGCTGATACCAGCGTAAAATTTCTTATTGAGTGGCTGGAGGTCAAAGCTTTCCCAAAGGATCGAGTGTACTTCCTTTTTATTACTAAAGTCAGAGATACTAGCCCACTTAGCAAGGATTTCTTGGAAAGTGGCAGTGAGTGTTCCTTTGAGCTCGAGCGTGCGGACTACGTAGTTGTTACTCAAAACAATAATGACCTTGTCGACACTTTTTGGCACAACAAAATCTATTCCGATGTTGAACTTAGAGTTGAAAGGTTCGTCCTCAAAGTTTGGAGTGAGGGCTTGTGTCCAAGAGATCGTACGTTTTGAGGGCTTGGTAATACCATATAACTTGAAGTCTATGTTGAGATTGTTTTCACTATGGATCTTGTATATGGCTCTGCGGTCTACAACTACATTGTCTTCGTAAAACCACTGGGCGTTAGCGGAGATCTTCTGGTTGTCTACGTTGAATAGCTGAAACTGTTTACTATCATCCAGAGACACTGAGTCATCAAGCAGGCGAACAACAGAAAGAATGACTTTCTGTGCTTGAGCCAGCGACTTAGTTTCAGAAAGAGTATTTAGTTCCTTCTGTATCTCTTGGATTGTAGGTAATACTTTATTCATTGTTTTTTACGTAGAACAAAACACTCTCCGCTCTCTTGGGAAGTTCAACGCCGTCTGTTTCAGAGTGCTTACTAATTTTCTGTGCAAGTGATACAAGTTGTTTGAGACTATCTTGATACACATCACCCTTATTTTTCTGAGTCATTATTTTACGCTTCCATTGCCCAATGTCTCTGTGATAGAAAATATCTTTAGTCTTGAATGCATCTCGAACGGTATCTATTTCTAGTTCTGTGTATCCGACGGCGTGCATTAAACGGAGAATCTCATTTTCCTGCCCGATCAATGATCCTGTTTCCTCCTCACTGAAGTATTGTATGACGCGTGATTGTAATTGCTCTCTCACCGCAACCTTATTTGCAGTTATCTTATCCATAGAGCGTGTATTGTCTTCGGGTGTAGTTCTTAACCACTCAATTGCTTGGAGCTGTGACACTGCCTGAATCTGAGTGCCATTAGAATCAAGTTTTGCGAACTGAAAACCAACCTCTTCGTCGTTTTCTGAGAATAGTCTTGCCATCCCAAACACATCAGGTTTATCTTGCCCGCGAGCGTCACTGTCTGGCATTAACGACCACTTACCAGCAGAGATCTCGTATATAGATTTCTTATATGCCTCTGGGTAACTAGTATTTGTATGAAATCGCTTGAGATCAAGGACAAATTCATCTTCAGAAATTAAGAAGTCTGACGCCTTTTCTGCGTCTTGAAGTGCCTGCATTCTTTTTTGGAAGTCCGCACTGTAAATGTCACTAACTGAATCAGTGTATTCAATCGGGTTTTCTGGCTCATCAAGAACTGGGGTATCAGTACCGATAGTATTTTTGATAATATCGATCTTTCCTTGAAGTCTTTGAATAAGCTTCAAGTATGAGTCGAGCTTTGCTTCTGGACGCATATTGTAGATATACACTTCGTCAAACGTAGAACCAAGACGATTTACACGACCATTTCTCTGGATCATACGCACGGGATTCCAGTGGAGATCATAGTTGATCAAAATACCAGAATCTTGAAGATTCTGACCTTCCGAAAGTACGTCAGTCGAGAAGAGGTACTGCAAACCTGTTTCTCCTTCTTTTAGTTGATACTGTTTTGATACAGGAGAAAATCTAGATGCAATGTTTTCTGCATCACTACGATTTTTAGATGATACAAATCCAGTGTTTGTATTATCTATAGACTTGGCATATTTGCCAATACTTTCTTCAAGATAGTTGATTGTATCTGCAAAGTAAGAGAACACTAGAACTTTTTTGTTAGGTTGTTCGATACGTAATTTCTCCAATCGATCAGCAAAACATTTAATCTTGGAATCATCTTTGTTCAAAATTTCAAGCTGTGCTCGAATAACAGCAACGAGTTCTTTTTCCTTCGCTATGTCTTTCTTTATGGCTTCGAGTTCGTAGTTTTTTTCATCAATAACATCGAGTGTGTTTTCCTCTAGGGCATCCGCGTCTACTTCAATATCTTCATCACCCAAACTTATACTAAGAGCCTCTATATCACTGAGAGATACGATTTTACCTTCCTCAATTCCACGTTCGAATAGTTCAAGCTTGCGAGCATACGTGTCCAATGATGAACGTAGGGCACTAACTGAAGACTCCATCCGCTTAAGGAAAACGGTACGCAAAATACCGAAAATACCAAGCTGAAGAAGAAGTCGTTTACTCTGATCTGAACTTAGTCCGATTTCTTTGATCTCAGCACGTGTTTTTCCATAATATTTACTCTGATACATCATCCATCGATATGGAATGAACCCGAGCATAAGGATCAGCTGGAACACGAAATACATCGGGTTCTCGTCATCGAGCACACTCTGTTCAATTCTCTTTGATACTTTATCGAGCTGATCAGTAGGGTGTTTGAGATCCTTACACTTTTCTACTATTTCGCTAGGATCAAGACTGTAAATAAGGTCAAGTGGAAATAGTTTTGACTCCACTGATTTGATCTGATTGACGAGCTTCTTGTCAAATTCATACACCGTAACTTCAGGAATGACTTTCGGAAACTTTTTTGCCACACCATCAATAGTGAGTGAGCCGTACTCTTGTTCAATGCCTTGCCGAGTACGTCGTACAACAAAAGTACGAATAATCGGTGTCATTACTTGTTTGATGTAATTGTAATCAATCTTCCCATCTCGTTTGAGATCCTGATTGATTTTCTTCTTGAGGTTCTCAACTGCTTGATAGAAGCTTATCTGTACTGTCTGTTTTTGTTCATCCGCGACGGTAATCTTCATTACTTCGGCATCTCCGCCAGTACCAAGAAGTATCTGATTGGTAATGTCGCTCAATTGATTGTTGATCGGGGTGGCAGTAAGAAGCAGAACGTGTGCTTTTGGATTAGCTCGTACCCACTCAAGCAACTGCCTAAATCGTGTACCGCTTGTCTGTCGTAGGTTGTGAGATTCATCGATCACAAACAAAGAAACACTAGCAATAGAATCAAGCTCTTTCTTCAGCTCGATTTCCTTAGTGTTCTGAAGTGTAATTGGCTTCATCCCAAAAACACCCTCGGAGGTAAGTTCTTTCTGCCACTGCTGGACTAGAGATTTGGGACAAATTATCTCTACACGTTTCTTTCCCTCTGGGTTATCTATGTACTGTTTGAGTACGGTAATAGCGGTAGTTGTTTTACCCAGACCCACAGAATCAGAGAGCATAGCTACCTTGTACTTTCGCAATCTTCGTAAAAGTGCGTGCACATTCTTTTGTTGAAAATCAAAAAGAGTTTTTCCTTGACCGTTGTTTACCACCTCAAAAGGATCGTCTTGTATTTCTTCCTTGTAGAGTTCGTAAAGTGTTTTAATATAAGTCTCATAAGGGCTATAGAGTTTATCGCCAACGGGTGATGTTTCAAGTATTGCCCCAAACTCCTCGTTCCAAAGCTCTGTAGTTTCGTCATTCCAAAGTTCATCAAACCAGAAAAGATGCCCTACTTCTTGCTTATCATTTTTAGGCTGGAATACGACAACACGGTGATCAGATTCAAGTGCATTCAGTTCAGAGTTATGAGAAAGACCGTTTCGTGTGAAGTTTGATGATCCGATAATTCCAATCGCTTCATCTGACTCGTACGATCCAAAAATGAAGCACTTGGCGTGTAGGAAGTTTTTACGATACACACGGACTTCAAGTTTTCCTTCAGCAATCCATTTTTTTATTTCAGTGACAACATCTCGTAAATCTGATTCAGGAGCAAGCATAGAAAGATCAAATTTAAAATCTTGATCTGGGTAATCAAGTTCTGGTTGCTGGAGTTGGTGGCGAGGGATAAGAGGCTCGCGTCCGATCAATAGACGTATTTTCTCAAACTTCCTAAGATGAGGCAAAACGAGCCTCATTGCTTCAAGATCCCAGTAGCCCGTAGCGATAGAGATCTCTTTGTGCGATTTACTCACCTCAATAAAAGTGTCGAGGAGTGTAATTCTTTTATTGTCGATTATTTTAGGAAGTTTCATAAAGTTATTTTTGTGTCTTGTGTTTGTTTAAGAAGTTCTCGAACTCTTTAACTTCAATTCTAAACTCCTTTCCAAACTTGAAAGCTCGAAGCTTCCCAGCCTTAATATACCGATAAATAGTCATTATGTTGACCCCGATTTTATCGGCTAAATCCTCCGCCGTATAAAACTCTTTTTTATCCATAATGAAATAAGTATACTTGACAATGCTTTACAATGCAATCAGAAAGGTGGATAATATGAGCACGAAATATGGCAAAAGAACAATGGGAAGAAGAAACCATAGAAAGGTTCCGAACTTATCTTAGTCAGACAAGAAACTTTACCTATGGTGTTACTGACAGGGACGTAGTGGTAAATAAAGAGACAGGCGAAAACTTTGACTACCAGATACAGAATGAAAATGGCGAGAAAATCGCCGTCGAAGTTTTCCGTCTTGTCGAGAACGGTGAGGATCTTGCAAAAAGTAGAGTATGGCATTCAGTAGTTGGATTTCTGAGAGACGAAGTTAAGAAAAAGGACTTAAAAGGATACCTCGTTTACACCCCTCAGTTTTTTGTTAAAAAAAGCGAGATGAAGACTTATGCTGAAAAAATGGCTGGTGTAATAGAGCAAGGCATAAAAGATAATAAAGGCAAAGAAAAGTTTTCATACGAGGGTTTCCAGTTCCATAAAATTAAGTCACTAGACACCATCTCCCTCTCTTACAGTGAAGGTGCTAGATCAGTTGATAGCAGAGGAACAGCTACAAATAGTTTTGCTAACAAACTACCGAAAAAGAATAAGCAGGTGAATATACCTGATCACGAAAGAGTCATCGTTGTAGTTAACTGGGCTTTCTTTGTTGATGCAGATTCTGCCATTCGTGCGCTATCGTCTTTTGATTTTGAGCAGTTTAGTAATGTGGACAAGATATTTTTTGAAGGAAAACAAGGAGAGTTTGAGTTGATATTTGATCGTTCAGCAATAGAAGCTCTTAAAACACGTTCCAAAGTTACAAGCTCGGAAACCCTAGATCTCTTGATTAAATATCTCAAATACCAACTAGCGGACAAGAATCGCGAGGCTTTTGATTTTATAAAAACTATAGGTTCATCATCTGGAAATCTTGATTGGTTATCTGACAATGGGGTGAAAGAAAATCTCGTTCACTATGGAACAGATCTTTGCCAACAAGGTTTGGTTGAGGATGCGATATGGATAGTAAGAATGCTTCAAAATGACTCTAATCCGCACTCTTCTGGAGCGAACGACATTGACGATCCTAAAGGAGAACACAACTATCACGCTAAAGTTTTGAAAAATGAGGAAGTACAAAACATAACTACTGTTCGAGGACATCTATGCTGGTTGATGTCTCGGATCATTGCTCAAAATAAACCTGAATACTATACAGAAATACTAAATATCATCACTCGCTATATCACAGAAGAAAATCTGTATATTCGCATTCAAGCTACGTATCCACTAACTGAATTTATTGTCAGAAAGAAGGCCGTACGAAACCAAGACGAGTCTGCTTTTATCTGGGATCAAGCGGAGCGTTCTATGGTGCGAGAGATTCCGCTAGAGATGCTACGAGAAAACGCTAAACATCCTCGCGTACTAGAAGCCCTATTACATATCTTCGATAAGTTTAGAGACCTGAATGAGACGGAAGCAGAGGAAGTTTTGCGTGTATTGATAGCGACCGAACAAGATGACGTTTTACACGATTTGGCAGCTCTTGTTCCTTATTTTGCCATCTTTAGAAAAAACGACTTTCCGACTGACGGAGTATTCAAACCTGATGTTTTTATAGAGATCCTAAAAGATCAGATCATAAATGGAAAATCCTCAATGAGGTCCTCTATGGCGTGGCATTTCTGGAAGATGTTAGAGCAAAAAACATTACCGTACGAAGAGATCCGTGAGTACATATTGCTCTTTTGGGAAAATGGCTACGACTCATCAGTTGCGTCTACGTTCGGACTTATCTTCGAGCAACTAGTAACGGTTGCACCAGATGATGCAAAAAACCTATTTGAGAAAATGATCAAGTTACTAAAGGCACGTCTAAAAGATAATCCAGAAGAAAAACATCAAGCGTGGATTAACGGCACAGAAGAGGTTATCTCCACACTTGTAACTGAACCCGATAGATTGCTACGTCTTGTAGTGGAACTGAAAGATATTTGGATGATCGGAGGAATGTATATCGGTGATATTCCTTCGATATTTGAGAGCTACCAACACGTTCCATCTGAAGATACAGAAAGGGTTAAATCAGAACTAAGAACACTGTATGACGAAATGAAAGGTATAAATATCAATATTCAGCCAGTAGATTGGAATAAATAATATGAACAGAACAAAAGTAATGTTTTTTGCTTTTACAGGCAATCCCATAGAGCAAACAGAAAAAATCTTAGCGATACAAGATGGCTATGAGTGCTGGGATCTGAAAAAATTTACCCTTGATGAGTTCATTGAAGAATTGAAAAGGAAGATACCACCAGTAAACAAGAACGTACTTCGCAATTACAAAATCACAGAGGAGACACTGGATTCATACGGAGTGACAGAAAAACATTTTGCACAGTACTCGTGGGGATTGCTTATACCAGACACTCTTGAGGAAGGTGGGTTCAGTAGTGCGGAAACAATGTCTTTATTGAACCTCTACTCCCCAACTTTTCTGTATCCAGTTTTCTATGCAAACGATATGGGTATCGCCCGACAAGCACACGGCAAAGATACTTACAATTATTTCCATACCCAGAATGGTAAGATCTTCCAGACAAAAGAGTTCGTAACTTTCTACAAATCTCTAGTGGATCAGACCAAGTACGGCACGTGGCACTTAGATCGCATACAGACTTGGGACAAGGAAGACTGGAGACTATTCGTTGCTTCATCTCTATACTCTGGTCTAAAGGATTATGAGAACTCAAAAAGTTCTTTTGGCTGGCAACGAGAATCCGCAGAAATGGCAACGATCCTAGAGGCACTCTTTACCGCAGACGATAGTAGAAACGAAGAAGTAACATACCGCCTACGTAAAAGAATTGCTGTCTTACTTGCGTGGAAGTTCCCAGAGATCGAGAAAGACATCAAAGAATTATACGATGCAAGAAGTGAGTTCGTACACGGCTCGTTCTTCAAGCAGATCGCAAAAGAAAGTCCTAGCGCTAACAACAATATCCCAATACCAGACTTTGATCTACTCTACAGACATAAAGAATACGTGAGGATGGCTCTCATCGCATACCTGCATCTCGCACAAGTAGTGAGGGCAGGAGGTATTGAGGGAGTAACAACAGTAATGGGCGCACTAGAAAAAGCGATCATAGATGTAAAATTGCGAGAAAAGTTAAACACAGAGACGCAAAAATTATTCGCCCTAATGCCAGAACCAACGCTAAAAATGCACTAGCGGTTGAATGTCCTGTAAGTAGAATTATGTGACATAGGAATTATGACCAAAGCCAAACCAAAAACGACACTCCCCGAAGAAACAATACAAGCACTGATCCAGCTAGGTGAAGTCCTCCGTCCTATTGCAGATCGTATGGTTGCCGAAGGGAAAGCGAAAGTAAAAAATGGTAAACTAATAATACTAAACAAATGACAAATCTTTATATCCTAGTCGGCGTAGTCATTGCCCTCGTCATCATCTTCGGTGTTCTCAAGTTAAAGTTTGAGGGTGGTGAAGAAGAAAAAGCAAAGTATCGGTACAACAAGCGTGCTTTCTTTATGACCCGTGCCGAGCACGAGTGTTATGACGCACTAATTACCGCAGTGGGTAGTGAGTATCTAATCTTCGCTCAAGTCCATCTCCCCACACTAGTAGATAACAAAATCAAAGGACAAAGCTGGCGTGGTGCGTTTCGTCATATCAGCGAGAAGTCAGTGGACTTTGTACTGTGTGATAAATCCTACATTTCACCAAAGCTAGCGATTGAGTTAGATGATAGAACTCACGAGAGACCAGAAAGGCAGGAACGAGATGTTGAGGTAGAGCGTATCCTAAAAGGTGCAGGTATTCCGTTATTGCGACTAGAAAATCACGGGCGTTTTGATCCGATAGAGTTGTCCAAGAAAATCAAAGATACACTTACAAACAATGCTAACGATAGAGCAAACTAAAAAAATACTTGGTAAGAACGGGGACGGTCTCACCGAAGAACAGCTGACCGAAATCAGAGACGGTTATCGTCTTATGACGGAAGTCATTTTTGATAAATGGTTAGCAGAAAGGAAAGCTAAAAATCTTAATGCGAGAGGTCAAACTGTTTCATCACTTGAAAAACCTTTGCCGTTTTCTCCTTCAAAGAAACCTCATCATCGTAAATAATAAGCATTTCCATAGATCGGTGGCGTGAGAACTTCCGTACATCTCTCATATCCATATTTTTGAGTAGTTCAGTGATGTAGAAATGTCTGAAGCCGTGCACAGTCTTTTCATATCCAAGCTGGGAGAATAGTGCCTGAAACTCTCGCTTGATCGTTCGGGTAGACAGCCGATCTCTTTTGCGGTTTCCCATACTAGAAAAGAGTGCTTCTTTTGGATTGTATAATTGTATATATCCTCGTACGGCTTTGACGGTAGCAGGTGTGAGGTATATGAGCTCTTTATCGTCTTCGCCCTTACCAAGTATCAAGGCTGTCTTTTTCTCAAGATCTATATCCTCAACATCGAGACGTACAATCTCAATCTGTCGTAGCCCTTGAAACGCCAATAATGAAAACAGCGCCCCTAGGCGACTGTTTCTCGGCGTATTCGGGAGTGATTGTATCTTCGCTCCAAGTAATTTTACTTCGCTATCAATTAGTCCCTGTCTGCGGTGTCGCTTGCTTTGCCTAAAGAGTTTTATATTTTGAGTTACATCAATCGGCAGTATTCCACGCCTCACCATCTCCCGAAGAAAAACACGAGCAGTGATGAGATATTTATTCTTAGTTGAAACAGCATAGTCAGATCGCCCCTCTAAATATCTTTTATATGTCAGGTAACTTTGCTGGTTGAAACCGTACTCCCCAGCGTACGACAGAAACAATCCAATCCGCGAGACATATTCTCTGCGAGTGCTTTCGCTCACATCAAGACCGTCAAAGATCGCCTCAACGCCGTTTCCTTTTGCTAATCGTAGCATCCGTCTTTTTTTATTAGTTATCATCTCATTTTTAACCAAAAACCCTTACGGTAACAGCTTTTGTTTTGATTTTAGCCTCGTGGAAATTCTTGAAATATTCGGGATCTTCGGTACCTGCTTTTTTACTAAATTAACAATCTTTTCATATTCAATATGTTCTACTGTCGCCCCTCGCTCCTCAAAAGAAGGAGTGAGTGTGGAGTAGCGGTGGCAGTTATGATAATCACCCTCACTACACATCACCGCAACCTTTGCCCCTTTCTTTGCCAGACCAACTAGCTCATCTATGGCTTCCTCGTATCCCACGTTTACGCCTCTACCACCGAGGTTCTTACCCCTGTATAGATATTTGATGGTCGCTTTAGTCAGCGTGTCTTGCAGGGCATTCTGATTGAAGTGAGGACAGAACCTACTTACAGGTAAGGTACGAACATCCACCAAAACATTAATCTCGTGTTTTTTGAGAACATCAAGAAAAATGGCGATTGGTTTGTTACTATGACCGACAGATCCGATAATTATTTTTTGTTTTTTCATATATTTGATTAGTTTAAACTTAGCAGGCACCACGTCGAATGCAAACATTTCTGTGGACAATCCAAACGCTAGAAATATAAATTAGACTACTTTTACTCCATTCCGATTTTTTATTTTCTACAAGTTCAACATTTTCAAAAAGTTTTTGAGTGATTTTTTATGAGTATGGAGAATAAGCCAGCATTGAAGCCAGCTTTTCCCCAAACAGCAAGAAATTAACTCAAAACAAATCTCTCAAAAATGTGAAGTTTGTGATACCCAGAAGCCTCAAAAAATCGGAAAGTTCGGAACCGATTTTTGCAACTACTGTAAATTACCTGTAGTCATAGACTGTCATTGTGTAGTTCCCCATTGTGTTTGCGTCAAGATAATATTCTCCCTTACCGTACATTATCGTTTCGTCCTTAACTGCACCCATACTGTTCATTACAAGCTGTGGGATTTGACTACCAATCTTGTAGATAAAAGATTGGCACAGGTCTCCACTGCAATCATATGCGATCTTGAAACGGCTTCCTGTAATAGTGAACGGCTCTGACTTCTTTGCTCCACTTCCACTAAATGTAAAAACTTGTTGGTACTGTTTTTGCACCACTGGAGCTGGGGCACTCTGTTTTGTAACTGCCGTGATTGGTTGAGCTACCTTTACAGACGGCTCACTTGTAGTGGTTACATTCTGTTCAGTTTGAGTTGCTGTTTGCCGTGCTTTCTCTTCGTTACTACCAATGGCACTAAGAACGACTGTGAGAGCAAAGATACCTCCGACCCACACCCACCATTTTCTGTATAACGGTTTTTTATTTTCCTGCTGTTCCATATAAATATTACAAAAATGATTACTAATCAATCACCGCGACATAGGTGATTGTCAGTAGTGGGAACGTGTATATACACAAAAATCCCACCACTAAGTGAAGCCGAAGCTCCTACAACAGTTTCCCGTTGCAACGTCGTAAACGCACCCTAATGATGGGGTTTTTGTTTACGACGATTTGTAACCATACCTGCCGAAAAAATATCGATAGGGTTAGGTCAGCAACCTATTCAGTTGTACTTATATTTTACCAAAAAATAGCCATATATTCAATGATTTTTTGATTTTGTTTTACCATATTAAAGCTAAAAGGAAAGCCAGTAGAAACATTTACGAGCATTCCTTTTTTCTTAACGAGCGAGCGAGATAAGATGAGCTATATTTTTAAGGTGGAACTCAGAATTACTAAACTCTCCCATCCAGTCAAATGTTCGAAATGCGCCCCTCCATTCGAGCCAATCAGTATGAAGCCCAAAATAGGGCTCGCGCGAAGCGCGAGGGGTGGTGGTGGGTGTGGCAGAAACCCAAGAATTCAAAAGGATTTCCCACGATTTTTTCGGAAAGAAATGCAGAGCCCT